>Ga0182013_10000663_pt1 | contig 47389 bp, 44 predicted proteins | sample 612S2MmetaG_FD_120487 | JGI IMG/M metagenome (GOLD analysis project Ga0182013, IMG submission 120487) | Permafrost microbial communities from Stordalen Mire, Sweden - 612S2M metaG | ecosystem: Environmental > Terrestrial > Soil > Wetlands > Permafrost | place: Sweden: Stordalen | collected...
CGGCCGCTGCCCCCCCCTCATCCTTCAATTTGCCGTCCACGGGAAGAAACCACGCCTCGGAAACTCATTCACCCATTCAGCGCGAAGGAAGCGCGAGCTAAATCAGAGGTTCCTTAGAAGACCTTTGAATGGCGGAGATGTACTACCGATCCTGTGCCCGAGCGTTGGAATGTTGCGCACATATGACGGACCAATCACATGACAAATGCTCCGACGAGTGAATTACTTCGAAAATATATTGTGATCTCTGTCGTGCCGTTGTTCATTCTTCGTGGATTTCTCCGCAGCTTTATCAGCCACGCGTTCAATCCTTTTCTCGGCAGGTGCGTCCGAGATCGTCTCGTCTTCCAGTTTTGTCGCTTCTGGGCTTTCAAATTGTCCCGGCATTTTGGTCTTCTCCTCTCGTCACAATGAACCTCCATCCGTACAGAATGCTGGTCGATTTTGCTCACATACTCGGCTCCTTGGAGACCAGATTGTCGTCCTGCGACCATTTGCTCTCGACACCACGCCAGCTGTTACCGGCTGCCAGTCGTTGTCAGGAGATTTGTAGACGAACGAAGACGGGTAGCTTGATCACGTCCAGCAACGCCCCGAAAGCGATTGCCGCTGCAAACTCACAAGCGACGACTGCGACGGGCAATGGCGCCATTGCGATTCCGAACTCCGCGAGCATTGAGATGATAAGGATGTCGGCCACCGAAGAAAGAACAAGCCAAGTGCTGGGGCGCAATCCCCAAAGATTCTGACGCCCGCGAATGACGTATGTTGTCGCCTGGCTGCCGAACACGATGCCGCCTAGAGGGCGTTTTTTGCCTGAATTTCAGCACAGGGCGTTCGATTTGAAATACCTATATATGGGGCTGATACTGAAATAGCTTCCTTGTATCTAATAGAAACGGAAGTTTCATCGCTTATGGTCGAGGCTAATCATAAAACCGGGTATCAGCTAGCGGACGCCACGGGTATTGGATAGCAAAATACCCGGTGTACGGGCGGCTGCAGGGGAACGCAGCGAACGTTAGAAACTTCCAGGCGCGTAGAAGAGCACGGTGAAATAGGGGCATTATGCACTGGCGCAGTGGCTTATGGGGCGCATGGATCGTTAAGGAATTAGTTAGACCCTTGTCGCCCAAAAAGAAAGGCCAACGAACAATCCACGCAACGCTGGCAATCGCCGAATAGAGTATCTGCCGTCACGCTCTGTCGTTAGAATTTCTCTTTCAATGCTGCTCCATCCGAGACTGTGCGAACTTTTGAGGATGGGCAACAGTGTCTCCCGTTGCAGTGGATGTGATTCCGTAGATCCAACGGCCGCTGGTTTGCTTTGTGGCCTTGAAGGTGAGGACGCCGTCGGCAAATCTGGAGTCTACGGCCTCGCCGCTACTACCGGGGGCTTGGCCCTCACTCGACAAAAGTACATCCTTTGGCAACCAGTCAGCCGGAATGCGAACTGTGCCCTCACCGCTGACCATGATCTGAATGCGGACTCCCGGATCGATTCGCCGCTCAGGTTCAACTGGCGCCCATGCAATCGCCTCGACAGGCTTATCCGCAAAGACGAATTTTCTTCCGTCGATTGCGATCTCCGAGGTCTTTACGCCTGAAAAGGCAATCAGATTGCCAGCCGCATCCACACGGAATGCGACAGCATAATGTCCGTCGTAGACAATCGAATGTCCAGCGACTTTATAGCCCGTCAGGTTGATCTCGTCGCTTGGTGGCGGAAACGCTGCGAGGTACTTTTCATCCGCCTCTTTGTTGCGCGAAAAGCCGCCATCCCAAATCTCTTCAATCTCCCTCAGATGAGGGGCAATCGCAATCGCCCCGTTCAGGAATGCGGTCGACATGTAGGGACCGGTCCTCGATGTGTAATCGGGGTTGTCGTTGATTCCTTCGAATCTTCCCGTCGGCGGATAAGCTCCGAGCGTATCGAGGATTTCAAACCAATTCCGCTCGTCGTAGCCGAGACTTGCCGATTGATCGTCGCGGGGACGATACCCAAGAAAGACAGCACTGCCCCGCTTCGTTCCGATGACCTGATTGCCAACCTGCACCACAACTTCAGTGCCTGGCCGCGGGGTGACTGGATAGACATGATCGATCAAGAAGTCGGTGAGCACCACTTGCGGCTCGACATTCCGCAGCGCTCCTGCAAACCTAATCGATTTGCCTGAAGCGATCAGCCCAAAGTCATTTGGGCCTTCCGTTACTCCGCCATAGAATTGCCGCCACGTGATCCCGGAATCCGTTTGCTGCGGAACCTCGACACCGAATATCTCTTGCCAGAGAGTAAGTGCCGGTTCTCCTTCCATTGTCAGGATGGGCGGCGGCCCAAGCCAAATTAGTCTTCCACCTGCCTTGACAAACTGTCTCATCAGCTCCAGGAGTTTGGCGGATGGAAATGGCTCGAATGTCGCAACCAAAGTTGTAAAGCGGCTATCTGCCATTTCAATAGCGTTACCCGAGACCTTGCCGCGCTCGAGGAGTTTGGCCGCCGTGACATAGTCCGCGTAGCCGTATTGGATCATCCAGCTGCCGAAGCGTTCATCCTCAGCTACCAGGTCAAGTGGATACAGCATAAGCACCCCGGTTTCGCGATGATGGAGATTCTCTACCATGGCAAAAGGGGCAGACGCACTATCGCCGTATACATCTTCGAGTGCCGATCTTCGTTTGCTGATGGGTTCGGGGTCGCCCCAGTGGGCGGCGTATGAGTTGGGGACTTCGTTGAGTATCCCGGTGGAGGCCGCAACGGCAAGGCCGTAGTAATTACGATCTATCCAGCCTCCCTCTGCAAAGTCATTTCCATTTCCGGTGAGGTAGTCACCCCATTTGAAGTAGTCGTAGCAAGCTGCTGCTGCCTGTTGAACTGTGTTGGACCAGACAAAGTCCGATGTGTACTCGTAACGTGCCTTCCCGGTTGTAGACGCGGAAGATCGCCAGTAATCGATGGTCGGACTTTCTGCCCATGTCGCATGCGCCCGCGCTTCCAGAGCATGACCCATTGCAGCCTCCGCATGATGCTTTGCCTGGACAAATAGATCTACGACGCCATCTTGAAGCAACTTATAGTAGCGGGCCCTGAAAAGGGCTGTACGCTGCACATCCTCCCGTGTGGCGCCAAATGTATACATGATGTCTTGCTTTGCGCTGAGGTCCGTGGCCGTATCTTCCTGTCCATGCACAAAATAGACTAGATACTTTGCAAAGTCTTGGTACTCATTCCCATACAGCGCAGCGTACCGCTCGGCCAGCCCGGAACTTACATATCGCATGGCGAATTCGCCGTGATCGTGGTGATTGAAGTAATGCCAGTCCTGCTGGATGTGCATCTCATCTGAGTAGAGGCCGTTCAATCTCACACCGGCCGCTGCATATCGATCGACGAGCTTTTCCAGGTATGGAAGCGTCCTGGGACTGAAATAGTCCATCTCCGGTGTCTTGTACATCTGAACAACCAGGACGCGATTGAGTCCTGCGCGATCCAATGCGCCCTTACCGAAGACGCGAATGCGCACTGCGGAAACACCACCGGGGTCTGGAGACTCATCGATCTCCTGCATTTGCTCTATCTGGAAGCCACTCTTGACCTCAGTAATTTCCTGCGGATCAACCACTCTGTAAGAACCGCTCCCAACCGCCGCTTCGCGAAATGCAAAGACGCGAATTCCAGCATCCTCAATCGGAATCGTGCCTTTGTTGTTGGTCCAGAGTCTGTTTCGCCACAGTTGTACACTGAATGCTCCTGACTTCGGATCCCGAAATCCCTCGCGATATTGCATCCACTGGCCCGCGTCTCTTGTCTCCGATCGATAGCCTGAGCCCCCGAGTTCAAGCGGACTAAGCAAGCTCAACTGCAACCCAATGCCATATGTGGAGGTAAACCTGCTGACAGTCGCAATGATGCGAATGTATTCGTCTGAATCAGGTCTCAGGCGTCTGGGTTGCTCCTGCCCACCTCGATATTGCGAAAAGAACTGATCGAATGCGATGGTGATCGTGGATTGGCCGTGAAGCTTTGCTCGTTCACAGATCTCGCGCAGGCTTTCGAGGTGCGGCGTACTATCCGTGGAAAGATTGATCCTCTGGTCGGGATTGCGCGCCAGAGTTTCCAGTTCATCGTCCCGCACCAGGATGATTGCCTCCTGCCCAAATTGAAAGGCCCACGCCCCTGGGAAGCTGACTAACTGCTGCCCCGCATTTGACCCCATTGCCGCACGCTGAGAAGCAGTTTGGCCCCAAAAAGACAGCGAGGACAACAGGCAGAATCCCGTCGTTAAACAAACATTGCCGAAGTTCATATTCTTCCAATCCCATCGATTCGTGGCTAAGTAGATCGGCAGCAGCTTGTGGCCTGCGGGGGTTGCCGTTAGGCCGCCGTCACTGGCGAGACACATGTTGAAAAGGCGTCAAAGCCTGTCAGACTCCGGCCGCTGGGGCTGCGCGACGACCGGAGGGCGCCCAGGACATTTGAGGTCAGTGATGCCTGGGCCGGCCGCCGTACTGTTCCCCTATTGATTGATCTGCACATCGTCGGTGAAGGCCGTGTTATCGCCGGCATTCAGGCCCTCGATCGTAATTGTGTGGGTGCCGGTTGTCACCACCGCGAAGTTGCTTGTGGTTAACAAAGTGAAGCTGCTGGGAATCGAGTTAAAGCTTCCAACCAGTGTCGAATCGACGTACACCGCGATGGCTTGCGCCCCGCCGCAGGTTCGTTGCGCTGCGTAGAAGCTGATGTTAAAGGTTCCGGCGTTGAATGCTATCGACTGGATGACGGAGCCGGTACTTTGCAGGAAAGCGGTCTGCGTTCCTCCATCCGGCGCTGATGGCGCGCCAAATGCGCTTCCATTCGCTTGAACCCCAGCTCCGCTGTTAAATGTCCAGCCATAGGTCATGGGACCGTATTGATATCCGTCAGTGGGCTGGGCAGGAATTTGGAAGTTCGCGTTGGCCAAGAGCCCAGTGCTCGAGGTATAGATGATGTTGGGCGACCAGCTGATCTGATCGTCAGTGTTGTTGCCGCTGCCGCCGTAGTTGACCTCGAAGCTGATCGTGTCGCCCTGGGCAACCGTGACATCCACGTTCGTGGAAAGGCCGGTCGTGTTGGTGCCCGCGAGGGTTGTTCCGCTCCCGCCCCAGATCGCCGTGCCGTTTTGAGTGATCTTGACCAGCACCCCGCTGCCGCCGACCTGGGATTTGGCCACCCAGCCGCGAATACTAATGTTGCCCGCCTGGGGCGCCGTCCAACCGCGGGCGGTCCAGCATGAGTTGCAGGCATCCGGCAGCATCATGTTGGCCCAGACTAAAGCCGTGTTACCGTGGGCGCCCCACGGACTCCAAATCCCACTGACCCCAGCGCCGCTGGTGTAGGCGTTATAGGTGCCCATATTGGCCCAGGAGGAGCCGTTATAGTACTGGTACGACCATTGGTTCAGGCCCTGCGTGCCGATGAAGCCGTTCATGGCATTCCAGGTATCCAATTCCGAATCGGCTCCTATGTACTTTTCGCATCTTCAATGCGCCAAGAGTCTAGCCTTGCGAATTCCGCGCCTTCGCCGCGAAAGATGAAGGCAAGATTGACCGCCTTCGTGGTCGAGATAAGGGGAATGTGGAGATCACGGTAGTCGTTCCAGTTCTCAGTTGGAGTAATCGCGGCATGACCGAAGAGCTTGCCACCCACTCCATTTTCGCGAATCTCGAGTCTACCCTTGTGGTTCCCCTGGCTGGAAAGGCGCAGCGTGAGCCTTGCGTATGGAGGAACATTCTCGACGTTTCGATAAAGCAGGACGCTCCCGTCTCTTAGGCCGCGCACTTCAAATCCGCCAGATGGGCACTCGCGAACAGAGCCGCCCGTAATCTTGGAGTAGTCTTCGGCCTCAATTCGTTCAGCGGCACAGTCGTAGCGCCCAACTCCAGTGCTGTCGATTCGGATAGGGGCGATCTCCCCGCTATCGCGATAATGCACGTAGGCGAGAATTGAATTGCGAAAGTAGGCCGAGGCCCCGTTGTTGCTGTAGTCGTTGCAAATGATATACCACTGGCCGTCGATTTCGAAAAACGAGCTGTGACGATCCATATATAGATGATCATTTCGGAAGGAGGGTGCCGTCGTTTCCGGTGTGATGATGCATCCCTTGTAGGAATAGGGCCCGTAGGGGTTGTCGGCAGTTGCATAGAAACAGCCCCAGGAGAGGTAGTAAATGCCGCCGCGCCTGTGAAGGTATGGCTTATCGTCTGTCTTGCCTCCGCCATACGGACCAAATTTGCGATCGAACTCCACGAGCCGCGGAGGCTCCGCCAGAGAGATCATGTCATCGCCGAGCCGCGCGATGTAGTAGTAGAAAGTGCCAAAAACAATAAAGGCAGAGCCATCGTCATCCATCAGAATACCGGGATCTCGTGCCTCCGTAGGTACCAGCCCCTTTGGGATCAACGGCTTTCGCAGCGGATCCTTCCAGGGTCCAGCGGGAGAAGTGCCGAGGACGACTCCAATCTCTTCCGGGCCAGCCGAGAAGTAGAAGTAATACCGCCCATTGCGGAACGCCGCGTCGGTTGCCCAACAACTCGAAAAGGGCCTGCGAAGATAGGTCTGCTCCGGTTTGAGAACGCTGACCTGGTCCCAATGCACGAGATCGCTGGTGCTCCAAATCCACCAATCGTTCATGTGGTAGGTGGGGTTGTTCGGCGATGCATCGTGAGTGGCGTAGAGATAGATACGCCCGTCAAAACACCGGGCATGTGGGTCGCACAGGCCAATGCCTGGCATGATCGGGTTGCCCCCTGGTGGAAGTTCCCGGCGCTGGGGCCCGGTCATCGTGTGTCTATCCTCGGATGACTGCGCTGGTCCACCCCACAATGAGATGCCTGCGCCAAAAGCGCCAAGCGTTGCTGTCAGGCCGCTTTTCAGAAAACCTCTGCGGTGGATTCGGCTCATTCGACCGGTTCCTGTGTCCCGATTTTAACCAAACTGAGATGCATAACCGTCAGCCTTCCTGAAAGGCATAGCCCACCATTTCCGGAAATATATTCGATATTACACATTTCGCTATATTTTAATCCTACGGGAGCGGTCGGCAGCCGATGGGTCGAGCGATGCTGTCCGTTTCAAGAAAACATAGCCACGAGCGATTGACCGCTAGCACTTCGTCGATTGCAGGTTCATTCATAACCATGCAGGCAGTACAGACGGTCATTCCCGATCATCTTCCTGAAATGAAGTATCCTCCCATTGCCAGAACAGCTCGCGTTCAGGGCGACGTCATCGTCAGCTTCCGGGAAACACCCGACGGTGGCACTGGGGATGTGACGCCAATCTCAGGCCCCGCGATGCTGCAGGGCGTCGCGGTTGAGAATGTGAAGGCTTGGCACTTTGCACCTCCCGCGGAGCCGGCCGCCCGGGTTTACAAGGCCGTATTTCATTTCCAACTGAATCCGCCTGATGATGGCTTCGATGTTCTGATTGAGTCCATTTTAGTCTCCAGCGTCAGAGTTAACCATACAACTCCTGTGACTAACTGGAGACTAAATTCTATCCGGCTAGTACCGAACGTAACCGAACAGTTCCGAACATTAACTCTTTTGTTACAAATCATTTAATGATGCTGCCTGGACTTCGTCGAATCCGGCCGAACGCCCAATTATTTTCCGATGCAGAAGGTTGAAAAAATAAGGTTGAGAATGTCGTCCGGTGTGGTTTGGCCGGTGAGCGAATCCAGGGCCCACAGTGCGCGGTAGAGATCGAGCAGGATCATCTCGTGAGGGATGGAGCTGGCGTTGGCGGTTGCGGCGTCGGCGAGGGCGACGAGGGCTGAGGAGACGGCCTGGTGCTGGCGGAGATTGGTTAACATGCCCGGTTCGGCGGCGGCTCCGCCGGTGGCGAGAGCGAGGATGCGATCGCGCAAGGCGGGAATGCCTTCGCCGGTGAGGGCGGAAGTTTCAACTGCGAGCATGCCGTCGAGCTGAGGCGCGGGCAACGCAGCCGTGGCCAGGTCGGATTTGTTGATGGCCACCAGCGTGGGCCGGCCCTGGGCAGCGGCCAGGAGCCGACGCTCTTCCTCATTGAGCGGTTGGGTTTTGTCGAGGACGATGAGCACCAGGGCTGCATCGGCGAGAGCTTCGCGGGTGCGCGCGATGCCCATCTGCTCCACTTCTTCCAGCGTGTCGCGCAGCCCGGCGGTGTCCACCAGTTCAAGCGGAATGCCGTCAAGCGAGATGCGCTCGGTGACCAGGTCTCGGGTAGTGCCGGGAGTTGCAGTGACGATGGCGCGATCGCGCTCGACAAGGCAGTTGAAAAGCGAGCTCTTGCCCACGTTGGGGCGGCCGACGATGGCCAGCGTGAGGCCGTCGTGAACAATGCGGCCGCGGGAAAATGAAGCTTCAAGCGCGTTGAGCGGCGGCCTCAGTTGGTCGATGCGGCGCGCGATCTCGGTTTGCGATGTAACCTCGATGTCGTCCTCGGCGAAGTCGATGCCTGCTTCGAGCAGCGCGACGAGCTCCACCAGCGAGTGCTTGATGGGAGCCACGCGGAGGCTGAGCGCGCCGCCCATCTGGGCCGCCGCTTGGCGCGCCTGGGTGAGGGTCTGCGCGTCGATGAGATCGCGCACCGCTTCAGCCTGGGTGAGATCGATGCGGCCGGCGAGGAATGCGCGCTGGGTGAACTCGCCCGGCTCAGCCAACCGCGCGCCCAGCGAGAGAGCGCGGCGCAGCAGCAGGTCGAGCACCACCGGCGAGCCATGGGCGGCGATCTCAACAACGTCTTCAGCGGTGTAGGAGTTGGGCGCGCCAAAAAAAGTCACGACGGCATCGTCGATCCGCGCCGGACCGCCGGAGGCGGAGCCGGAGTCATCGCGGACGTGTGCCAGGCGGGCGTGGGCGTGTTCGAGGGGCTTCGGAAGGTGGACGAGCACGGCGGCGATTGATGCTGCTTCGGGCCCGCTGAGGCGCACGATGCCGATGCCGCCGCGGCCGGGCGGAGTGGAGACGGCAACGATCGTGTCGACAGCCGGCGAAATAGCTGGATCGGAATTGGAGAGGGCATCGTCCATGCGGCTTCAACCATTGTAGAGAACGCGGCGCCGGTGGACGCTGGAGGGCCGCAGGGGCGGAAATGAAGAAAGTGAAAGGATATAATCCACTGGAACGCATCGAGCGCGACATTTGGTTTCAGGCAACAAAATCGATTGCGCCATGCATGCTGTTATTTCCATAAGATCGCATTCTCTTGTTCAGGAAATCCTCAAGCTTATGTTCGGGAAGGGCCACAATTTAATTGACGGCGCAAGGCGACGCCGCTGCGGGAATGCCTTTCTTGCGTTGCTGCTCGCGGCTGCCTTGGCGCCGCTCGCGTGGGTGCAGGAGGCGGGGGATGTTTCCTGGCGGGGCGTGGTTCGCGACCCTGGCGGCGCGCCGATTGCCGCGGCCACGGTTCGCCTTGCCAGGGAGCAGGTTTCCGCCGAGGCGCTCACCGGCGCGGATGGAGTTTTCCGGCTCGCGGCTCTGCCGGCGGGACAATACCGTCTCAGGGTTGAGGCGAGGGGGCGCAAGGTGGAGGCTGCGCAGCCGGTCGAGTTGGCCGCCGATGCGCCGCCGGTAGTGATTACATTCTCCGATCGCGGAGAGTTGACCTTGAGCGCGCTTGAAGGGCAGTTGGCGACCGGAGGCGAGGAGCTATCGAGCCAGGCGGTGAGCGAGTTGCCGCTGAACAAGCGCGATTTCAGCACTTTGTTGCTGCTGGCGGCCGGGACCATGACCGACGTGAACGGGGGCACGAATTTCACCGCCCAGTTTGCCATCAACGGGCAGCGCGGCGTTGAGGCGGTGTTTGCGATGGATGGCGCGGACATCAGCGATCCCGAGATGGGCGGCGCCACCTTCTCAAACTTCAACGTGGATGCGGTGGAAGGAATCGATTCAAGTTCTGGATGGATGCCTGCCGAGATCGGACGCGGCGCGGCCGGCTTTACCAATATCCGCACGCGCTCGGGAGCCAGCGGATTTCACGGGTCGTTCTTCGAGTTTGTGCGCAACTCGGCCTTTGACGCGCGCAATTATTTTGACCACTCAACCCCCGCCTATCCAGGCAGAATTCCGCCCTTCCGCCGTAACGAGTTTGGATTTACGAACGGCGGCCCGGTGCTCGTGCCCCGTATATACGATGGACGCGGAAAGACGTTCTACTTCACCCAGTACCAGGGCTTTCGCCAGGTGCTGGGAACCACGCAGGTCATGCCACTGCCAACCACCGATGAGCGCAACGGCATCGACGCCATCACCTACCCTGACGGCTCGACGGACACATTGACGGTTCCTGTTAATGCGGGCATCGCCGCGGTGTTGGCGCGCTATCCGCTGCCGAACGATGCGACAGGGCCATTCGGCGCGCACACCTACGCGACGGCATCCAAGGTGACCACAAACGCAAATCAGTTTTCAGCGCGCATCGATCACAACTTCTCACCGAAAAACCAGTTTTTCGCGCGTTTCGTGATGGATAACCTCGACGGGCCGACCACAAATCCCGACCAGACCGCGATCGACCCGGCATTTGGCATTGAATATCTCGACCGGCAGCGCAACGTGGTGGGAACGTATACGCGCACCGTTTCACCGCGGCTGACGCTGGAGTCATCGTTGAGCATCGAGCGCTCGACGCCCGGGTTTCCCACCACCGACTACACGGACACGGCGGTCAAATTTAACGATGGATTATTCGAAGGCTTCGATGTAGCGGCTGGAACCGTGATGCAGTCTTACGGAAACCTCTTCCAGGCACGCGAGAATGTAGCCTTCACAATCGGAAATCATGCCTTCAAATTCGGCGCCGAGGTGCGCGCCAATCGCGATACCACCTACTTCGGCGTCAGTCCCGATGGAGAATACGATTTCGGCGGTGGAACCGCGTATGCAAATGAATCCATCCAATCACAGAGCGGCAAGCACAATGTGAATCCCGGCGATCCGCTGCCGGATACGCTTTCGAGTTTCTTATCGGGAAGTCCATTCTCTTACGCCATCGAAATTGCGCCGCCTTATTTTTCGAGCGGCGCGCACATTGGCCCGGCAGCCATCAATCGCAACAATGTGGATGGTTACTTTGAAGATGCATGGAAGGCGACGAGCCGCTTCACCTTGAATTACGGGGTACGCTGGGAGCTGTACACGCCCATCACCGAGCGTGCGCGCCGCACGGCCGGTTTCCTTTGGGTCAACGGCGCGGAAGAATACGTGGTGAATCCCCAGCCCGGATATCGCACCGAATGGAAGGCGTGGGGCCCGCGCGTGCAGGCATCGTTTCAAGCGACAGACAAGCTGGCGGTTCATGCAGGCGGAGCGATTACGACCATCCCGCCTAACATCTGGCAGGATAATTTTCTTACCGGTTCCACGCCGTTTGCGGTGATGCCTCGCCTGCTCTCGGCCGCTAACGCGCCCATCAGCTATGGATTTCGAATTACGCCATCGCAATTGCCTCAGGCGCAGACGCCTTCAGGCGCGAATATCTTTCCCGATGGCAGTACCAAGTCGGTTGCGCCGAACACGGTGATGGATGTGAACCGCTATGAACAGAACGTAGCCGCACTGACTGCCGGTCACGTGGTCAGCGACCTGGTTTTGAGCGGTGTCGATCGCGCCTTCGGAAACGCCACGCTTTTCACCTGGACGCTGGGACTGGAGCGGAAATTCGGCAACCTGGCTGCTGATGCAAGTTATGTTGGAACCGCCGCCGAGAGGCTGCCGCGCATCAGCTTTCCCAACGCCTACCCGGGCGCCGACGCGGCATTTGCGCCGCTGACCACGTTCGACAGCGCCGGCAATGTGACCGGGGGCTTCGGATCGGAGAACCAAATCACGGCCACGTCGCATTCCAGCTATCATGCGCTGCAGACCTCGCTCGAGGGGACCACAGGCCATGGCGGCCCCGGCCTGCAGGCCAGTTACACATGGAGCAAGTCGATCGATGACACCAGCGAGGTGCTTCCCGGAACGGGATCGACGGGCGCGGCAGAAACGGGGACTCCTCAAAATCCTTACGACACGCACGCTGAAAAAGGCCCGTCGGCGTTCGATGTAACGAATTCATTCGGCCTTAGCGCTGCGCAGGATCTGCATCTCGATTCAGTTGGATTTCTGCGCTCGCTGAACAGGAAGGCAACCGGCGGCTGGGAACTGCTGAGCATTTCGAGCATCGCCTCGGGAACGCCGTTCACGGTGCTCTCGGGCATTCAGCAAACGGGCGCGGGCTCAGGCGGGGTCGACCGGCCCGATCAAATTGCCGTGCCTCATCTTTCCACCGCCCGCAAGGTACGACAAGACTATTTTGGCGACGGCGCTAACAACGGCGCCGCATTTTTCTCGATTCCGATTCACATTCCCGGCGGAACAGGACCCAACCAGGGGCGCTTCGGAACGCAGGGGCGCAACACCTTTCGCGGACCGGCATATTACGATTTCGACTTCGCGCTTATCAAAGACACTCCTTTCGGGCGGCGCAAAAGCGGGGCCGAGCGCGTCGACATGCAGTTTCGCGGCGAGTTCTTCAATCTGTTCAACATTGTCAACATGGGCCTGCCCGCAAACACTATCGAGGGCACCGGCTTCGGAGAGATCAGCAAAACTTCCGGCACTTCGCGGCAAATTCAGTTCTCGCTCAAGATGATTTACTGATCGCCCGCCGCGCTCGCCGGCGGACTTACTTCAAAACATCAAGGGCCATGGCCGTCATTGCGGTTACGCCCGCAGGAATCGCGGGCGCGTAATCGGGCGCGAAGAGCGCGGAGTGAAGGCCGGGCAGCGGCACGCCGGTCTTGCGGCTCTCGGCCAGCTTGTCAGGATCCGCTGCGCCCAGCCAGTACATCACGGCGGGAATTTTGCCGTCGAGCGAGAACAGGCCCACGTCTTCGCTGCCCATGACCGCGCGCCCGTCGAGCACGCGATCCTTGCCCAGGGCGGCTGTCGCCGATGCACGCAGCCGCTCTGCAAAGGCCGGGTCGTTCTCAGTCACCGGCGTGCTCTCGCCCATTGTCACCGTGGGCATGCGATCGGCGGGAATGCCGTATGCTTCGGCCAGTCCGTTCGCGGTGCGGCGAATGTCGGCCACAATTTCATCGCGTTCCGCCGTCGAATAAGTGCGCAGCGTGAGGCCCAGCGTCACCTCGTCGGGAATAATGTTGTTCTTGGTGCCGCCGTGAATGGTCCCCACCGAAAGCACTGCGGGCTGTTGAGGATCGATCTGGCGGCTGACGATGGTCTGCGCCACCAGTACGAACTCCGCCGCCAGAACGATGGGGTCCTTGCCCGCCTCAGGCCTCGAGCCATGGCCGCCAATGCCGCGAATGGTCATGTTAATGGTCGTGGCGCCGGCCAGCATGGGGCCGCCCTTGATCGAGATCGAACCGGCAGGCACATCGGGCGAGTCGTGCTCGGCGAGCACGAAATCAGGCCGTCCGAAGCGATCGTAAAGATTGTCGGCCATCATGGCCTTGGCGCCCGCGATCACCTCTTCAGCGGGCTGGCCCACCAGCACCAGCGTTCCGTGCCACTGCTTCCTGCGGTCGGCCATTTCGCGGGCCACGCCCAGCAGCACGGTCATATGCAGATCGTGTCCGCAGGCGTGCATCACGCTCACCGGCTGGCCCTGCGGGTCTGTTGTCGTCACATGGCTTGCGTAATCCAGGCCAGTCTTCTCGGCCACCGGCAGCGCGTCCATATCCGTGCGGATCAGCAGCCGCGGGCCGGGACCGTTTTCAAGTGTGGCGACGATGCCGAATCCCTTTGAGCCGTCGTCGTATTTGCCCACGTGCTCGGCCACCGTGTAGCCCAGTTTGAGCAGATGCGCAGCCAGGAAGGCCGAGGTCTGCTGCTCATGGCGCGAGAGTTCGGGATTCTCATGAAGGTGCTTGTAGATATCCGTTAGCGCGGGCAACTGGCTTTGGGCCGAAGAAGCCAGATCGCCAGGCGCGGAGTTTTGCGCTGAGACAGGCAGAGCCGCCGCGGCGGCAAGAACGGCAATCAGACGCAAATGCATGTGCGGGCTTCCTCCGGTGCAAGGAACTTTATGCGCCAGCGTAGCACCCGCCAGTCGTTCCGGTCGAGGTGTCCACGGTACTCACCAACATTGGACCGCTCTGTTTCATACTCTTCAAAAAACGCCCGGATGATACACTCCCGCCATCGGAGAAAATTTGAATGAAGGCAAGCGCAATCGAGTTTCGATTCCGGATGGTGATCATGACCACGCTCGTGGTGCTGGGATACTGGGCTCCGTGGATCGAGGCGCTTGACCTGGGACGGCGCATTTCACTGCTCGAATGGCTGGCCCTGCATCTGAGCCGCGCCGGACTGCTGCCTTTCGGTTACGCCACCGCCGCTGTCATTGTCGTCGGCTCGCTGTTTGCCGCGGTGGGCATGATTCTGCGTGTCTGGGGCACGGCTTACCTGGGCTACGGCACCGTCCATCACGGCCAGATGCAGGCCGGCGCGGTCATGGCCGACGGTCCCTACCGGTACATGCGCAATCCGCTTTACGAGGGCGGATGGTTCATGTTCGTGGCCATGGCCTTGCTCATGCCGCCTGCCGGCGCGCTGTTTGCAGTTCCTCTGCTCACCTTATTTTTTCTGCGGCTGATTCTGGCCGAAGAGGCGTTTCTCGAGAACGTGCTGGGCCAATCTTACAGCGAATACGCGCAGGCCGTGCCTCGGCTTGTGCCGCGACTGCGAAGCCGCCTGAGCAGCGCCGGCAACAAGCCGCGATGGATCACCGCGATCCTTACCGAAGTGAATCCCATCGGCGTCTTCCTCATTATGACTTTTCTGGCGTGGACCTATGACGAAGAACTGATGCTCAAGGCACTGCTGATCAGCTTCGGCATCTCGCTCGTGATGCGGGCGGTGATGCCGCGCGGCAAGTCGGCTCCGGAACCGGCTTGATTCCGAAAAGCTCAACTGTTTCGGCCGCTAACTTTGATCGCGCCCCACGCGCCCCAGGTGCGTGAACCCGAAGCCATCGCCGTACTTGAGCCCATACCCCAAGATGCGATCCACGCTGATGTGATTCGCCCAGATAAGGGCAAACGGCAGCAGCCCATTGCCGTGCAGCAGCAGCGAAGGCAGCGCCAGCGCAACGGACCCCACATAGGTGTGGAAGGCGTTATAAATCCGCGCGCCCGTGCACGGACCGGCAAGGTAGCCGAGCATCGAAAGATCGGGCACCAGCCACAGCGCGGCGAAAAGCCACCAGCTCGCCCCGGTCTGCCTGTAGAGCAGGGCAGATACGACGGCAACGGCCAAACCTTCGAGCCGGAGCAGGAGAAGAATCGAGGAAGTGCGCGCCGGCCGCGCGGCGATTACTGGTGCGGTTTCCATGACCATTCGATGAGCAGACTGCCGGGCGGACTCCAAAAACCTTCAAGCGCCGCTGGTCGCAAAAAATCAAAAAGGGGAGAAGCCGCGTGGCTCCTCCCCTTTGTCCGCAGTCCGGAGTTACTACTTCTTCGGGGGAGCGATGACGTCCTTGGCGGCCTTGGCCACGCGGAACTTGACCACGGTCTTGGCCTTGATCTTGATGGCCGCGCCGGTCTGGGGGTTGCGGCCGATGCGGGCCTTGCGCTCTGCCTTCACAAGGCGGCCAATGCCGGGGATGACGAATACGCCGTTCTTCTTGGTCTCCTTGATGGCGGTCTCGGCCAGCAGGTCCAGGAAGGCGGCCGATTGTTTGTTGGTGATTTCGAGCTTCTCTGCAAGGTGCCGGGTAAGGGCGGTCTTGGTGAGTCCAGTTGCCATGTATGTTCTCCTTTGGCGAGCCCTCGGGGCCGCCTTGTTGACGGGCTTCCACCGCGAAATGCGTACCGCATAAAGGGGGTGCGAACGGGGCAAGCGATGCCAGGAGAACCCTGTATTCATGCGGCTTCTGAATAACCCTGCCGATGGTTACAATGCAGCTTTGAGGTGGGTAAAGTCAAGGCAAAAAGCCCGATTTCCACAGGATTATTGCGATTTTTAGCCGAAATTGCAGTTTTTTACCTGTATTTACTGGGTTTTGCCGGGTAGTGACCCTTGAATCCGGGCAAAAGAGCGATATTTCTACCCTCCGGAGCTGGGGGAAACAGGCTGCGCAGATTCCGTTTCAATGCAGCCCGAAGAGCACTTTCCTGCGTGGCGCCTGGGCCGCCGCGATAGGCGTGTTGAGCGCGTCCACAACCGGCGCGGCGATCTTGAAATGGCGAATCACGGTAGCGGCCAGGTCAGGCTTGAGCGCGGCCTCGGCGGCAAGCGTGGCAGACAGGCCCCACTGGCGGCAGCGAATCAGATCGAGGGCCGGATGCTCCGTCGGAAACCCCTTGGGAGGACGCGTCAGCGGATTCCCCTCAAACTCCACAAATGTCCTGCGGACGGCGGCGCTTTGGAGTAGTTTCTTGAATCCAACGTGGTTGTCGAGCAGCCAGTGGCGAATGGCCGCCAGCTGATCCTTCTCTGGCATGTACGATCCAGCCGCGATGATCACTTCCTTGGCGCTCACGTGGAAGTAGTAGCCCGCGCCCGAAGTCTTCGCCAGCCCCTGGTGCGACCACCACGCCGCAACATGCGTCTTGTAGGGGAGCTTGTTGTTGCTGAATCGAGTATCGCGATAGATGCGGAAGAGCGACTTCTCGGCTGGCCGCACAAACGCCGGCGCAAACTCCATCATCGCGTCGGTAATCTTGCGGATCACCGCCAGCATCGGCTCTTTCAGCTCCGCCTCAAATTGCGCCTTCCGCGGCGTGAACCACTCGCGGTCGTTGTGCCTGGCCAGGTTGCGCAGAAAGGTGAGCGCCTCGGGGCGGAAGTAAGGTTGAACGGCGGCAGGAGAAGTTTTAGCTATACGCGGCATAACCAGATAAGTCTACCGGATCACCTTCAAGGCCCCCCTGAACAGCCCATCGAAATCCGCAGCCAGCGCCTTGTCCTTCGCGACCGCCTGTTCGATCGCCTTCTCGGCTGCCGGGCGCTGATAGCCGAGATTCACGAGAGCCGACAGCACGTCGTCCACCGCCGCGCCCTGCACCGTGGCTTGCGTGGGAGCGACGGCGAAGTCGTCCAGCTTGTCCTTGAGCTCGACCACCAGCCGCTCGGCCAGCTTTTTGCCGACGCCGGGAATGCGCGTCAGCATAGCGTGGTCCTGCCCGCGAATGGCCTGCACCGTACGCTCCGCAGACAAGCCGCTGAGCATTTTGATGGCCAGCTTGGGGCCGACGCCACTCACCGTGATGAGCCGCTCAAACAGCCGTTTCTCTTCGCGCTCAAGGAATCCGAACAGCGCGATCTGATCCTCGCTCACCTGCGTATGGATGTGCAGCGATGCCTCAGCGCCAATCGATGGCAGCGCCGTGAACGTCGGCACAGAGATGGTCACGTCGTATCCCACCCCCGCGGCCTCGACGATTGCCTGGCCCGGCTGCTTGAAGATGAGTTTCCCCCGCAAGTGCGCGATCATTCGTACCCTCGCAAACTGTTCCGCCGTGGCCAGTTCCGGTGCGGCTTACTGCAGAATCCTCATCCGTTTCGCGACCCGCTCGAATGTTTCGAGCGCCTCATCCAATTGCGCCTTGGTGTGCTCGCTGGTGAGGATGGCGCGAATGCGCGCCTTGCCCTCCGGCACCGTGGGAAACGCAATCCCGGTCGCCATCACGCCCTCATCGAACAGCGCCCGCGAAAACTCCATGGCCGCGCGGCCCTCGCCCACAATGATGGGCGTAATCGGCGTCTCGGTGGCCGGCGTGGTTGCGCCGCCAATATTGAATCCCAGCCGCTTGAGCTCGCCCTGAAAATAGTGCGTGTTATCCCACAGCCGCTGAATCCGCTCCGGTTCAGCCTCCAGAATGTCGAAGGCCGCAATGCAGGTGGCCGCAACGCTGGGCGGATGCGAGGTGGAAAACAGAAACGGCCGCGCCCGGTGATAGAGGTAGTCGATCAAATCCTTCGACCCGCAGACATAGCCGCCCAGCGCGCCAATCGCCTTTGACAGCGTGCCCACCTGCACATCCACCATGCCGTGCATGCCGAAGTGGTCCACGCTTCCGCGCCCGTTGCGCCCCAGCACTCCCGAGGCGTGGGCGTCGTCGACCATCATGATGGCGCCATATTTCTCGGCCAGCCGGGCCAGTTTGTCCACCGGCCCAATGTCCCCATCCATCGAGAAGACGCCGTCGGTAATGACCAGCTTTCTGCCCGGCGCGTCTTTCAGGCTTACGAGCAGCTCTTCGCAGTGAGCGACATCTTTATGCCGGAATACTTTGATGGTGGCCCGCGACAGCCGCGCCCCGTCGATGATGCTCGCGTGGTTGAGCTCGTCGGAGAGGATGAAGTCTTCCTTGCCCAGAATCGCGCTCACCGTGCCGGCGTTGGCCGCAAACCCGCTCTGGAAGACCACGCAGGCCTCGACATTTTTGAAGCGGGCGATCTTCTCTTCCAGGTCCATGTGGATCCGCATGGTTCCGGCGATGGTCCGCACCGCGCCCGACCCCACGCCGAACTCGCGCGTAGCTTTGAGCGCAGCCTCGATCAGACGGGGATGGTTCGCCAGCCCGAGGTAGTTGTTGCTGGCCAGGTTGATCACCTGTTTGCCGTCGTAGTGGCAGACCGGCGCCTGCTGGTCGTCGAGAATGCGCAGGTTGAAATGGGTGCCCTTGGCGCGCAGATCGTCCAGAACGGCGGTCAGGTGGGCAAGCTGGGGGCGGGTCGAGGTCTCGGTCATGGCTTCACCTCAAACAAGAAGCATAACGCGCCCGGCAGCCCGCGGGGGTGTGAGGAACTGCGCGGTTCTGCGCCAAGGCCGACCCCGTCACTGTCCATTTGCCCCGGCGCGCGTCCAATGTTTACCGGGCAGGCTTTCCCATCGGCCCTCGTTTCGGCCACGCGGCCCAGGTGGGGTTAGCCGCCATTGGGCCGGGCCGGATACAATGATCTTCTACGCACTGAAGCACAAGCGATACGCTATTTTCTTTTGAATTTGGAGCAGGTGCACGTGAGAGGCATTTACCGCCGCAGTCTGCGGCTTGAGTTCGTTGCGGCAATGGCCGTGGCGCTGGCTGGGAGTTTCGTGCCGGCGGCCTGGGGCGCAACGCAGAGCATCGCGACAGAGACCACACTCAATGTGGGCACGAGCGACGTCGACGGCCGCACCCAGGCCACCGCAACGGTCAGCGTGAGCGGCGAAGACGGCCGCCCGGCAACGGGTGCGGTGAGCATCGAAGAGGGAAGCCGGACGCTGGCCGAAGCAGCGCTGAACGGCGTTGGCCAAGCCAGCACGACCTTCAGTCTGCCGGGTGGAAGCCATTTGCTGCGCGCCGTTTACACCGGCGATGAGACTCGGCAGGCCTCAAGTTCTCCGGCGACAGAGGCCACCGGGACCTCCACCACGGTGCCTGGTTATCAGGTTTCCCTGACGCCGATTTCGCCGGCCACCTTTCCCATGACGCTGACTCAAGGCACCGCGGGAACGGCCGAGGTGACGGTTACGCCGGTCAACAATTCCGCGCTGACTGCGCCCATGTTTGTCACGCTCTCGTGCTCGGGACTCCCCAATTACACTTCCTGCACCTTTACGCCTGAGTCGGTTGAAATTGTGGCTGCCACGCCCACCAGTTGCGCCACCACCGCGGGTGTAACAACCTGTCCCCCGGTCAGCTCGATGCTGGTGCAGACTGACGCATCAGGTACCGCAAGGAATCTGGAGCATGCGCCCGGAAAGAATCCCGTCGCCTGGGCGTTGCTGCTGCCCGGCGTGCTGGGCCTTGGAGGCTTGGCGTGGGGAGCGAGGCGGCGCGCATGGCTGAGCCGGCTGGCGCTGGTCGCGCTGGTGGGCCTGGTGATGTCGCTGGGCGCCACAGCCTGCAATCCTCAGTACTACTATTACAACCACGGCCCCCCCACCAATCCCCCGACGCCCGCGGGCACTTACACCATTATCGTGACCGCGCAGTCGAACAACGGCGTTACCGCGATTACGAATTCCACCACCATGGTGCTCACGGTCAAGTAAGATCGGCCTCGATGACAGGTCGGCATTCCCTTCCCGCTGAGGTGTACGCGCTGGTGGAGCAAACCCCGGCGACGGTCCTGCTGGAAGGCGGAATCCCGCACCGCACAAGCCAAAACCGGGCGATCGAGGAGCCGGGGACACGCTTGTTCACGGCTCCTTTGCGTGTGTGCGCCGCGTATCAGGCGGCGGAGATTCCGTCGTTGTTCGCGGAGATCGAGGCCGCGGTGCGCGCCGGCCTGTGGGCAGCGGGATTCTTCTCCTACGAGTGTGGTGCTGCCTTCGAGCCAAAGGCTGGAATGCACCCACTCCCCGCGGGCCGCCCGCTGGCGTGGTTTGGGATTTACGAGCGCGGCTACGGCTTCGATCACCGGACAGGAAGATTCGTTGAGGGTGAGCCGCCCGGCTTTGCCGACCAGCGAAATAGCGCGAAGATGAGCGAGCGCAGGACCCAAGACGAGACCGGAATCATCGCCGAGTTCGCACTGGCCGAGGCCGAATACGCAGATCGAGTCGCCCGGATTCACGAGTGGATTCGCTCCGGCGATGTGTATCAGCTCAACTTCACCGCGCCGTGGCAAGTGAGGGCTCAGAACAGCGCGGCGGAAATCTACGCGGAGCTGCGGGGCCGGCAGCCGGTCGAGTATGGCGCGTTCATCCATTGGCATGAGGGGCAGCGGATTTTATCCTTTTCGCCCGAGCTGTTTTTCCGCTTGGACGAGGAAGCCGGCGCGCGGCGCATCGTGACGCGGCCCATGAAGGGCACCGCGCCGCGCGGACGCACTCCTGGCGAAGATCGCGCGCAGTCCGAGTGGCTGCGCCAGGACCCAAAGAATCGCAGCGAAAACGTGATGATCGTCGACCTGCTGCGCAACGATCTCGGCCGCATCGCCCGCTTCGGGACCGTCCGCGTCGAAGAGCTATTCATCGTTGAGCGCCTGCCCACCCTCTGGCAGATGACCTCGACGGTCACGGCGCTGCTGCGCGACGAGGTCGGTTTCAACGACATCTTCCGTGCCCTGTTTCCTTCCGGCTCGATCACCGGCGCGCCCAAGGTCCGCGCCATGCAATTGATCTCCGAGATCGAAGGTCAGCCTCGCGGAGTTTACACGGGCGCGATCGGTTTTTTCTCGCCGCGCCGCACCGTCTTCAACGTGGCCATCCGCACGCTCGAAATGGAAGCCGGCCAGGGAACCATGGGCGCGGGCGGCGGCATCGTGATCGATTCGAAGGCCTCCGAGGAGTACAGGGAGTGCCTGCTGAAGGCGCGATTTCTCACCGGGCGCCGAAATGATTTCCCTGCGGAGTTCTCGCTGGTAGAAACATTGCTATGGGAGAGCGGCTATCCGCTCATCGAGCTGCATCTCGACCGGCTTGAAGCTTCAGCCGGATATTTCGGCTTCGCCTGCGACCGCCTGGAAGTGCAGTCGAGGCTCGAGAAAGCCGCGCTCGCTTTTGAGGCCGGCTCAGCGTGGAGGGTGCGCCTGCTGATGAATCACGAGGGCGAAGCTATGGTGCTCGCTGAAAAGCTGGAGTACGAGGCGCGCCATCTGCGGGTGCGCATCTCGCCGCACAGGACGGACCCCGCAGATGCGATGTTGTTTCACAAAACGACGCACAGGCCGCTTTATGCGCAGGCGTTCAAAGAGGCTGCCGCCGCGGGCTATTGTGATGTGCTGTTTTTCAATCTGCGCGGCGAACTGACCGAGGGCGCCATCAGCAACATCTTCGTTGAGAAGGGCGGCCTGCTGCTGACCCCGCCGGTCGAGTGCGGCCTGCTGGCCGGCGTCTACCGGCGCCATTTGTTGGAAACGCGCCGGGATGTCCAGGAGCGGGTGCTCCATGAAGACGATCTGCGCAGTGCCGAGGCGGTGTATCTCGCCAATGCAGTGCGCGGCTTGCGGCGCGTCGAAGTTGATTGGCAAACTGTTGTTCTGGCGTCTTTGCCGTGACCATCGGCCACCGCAATGCAGGTTATTTCAACTAGTTTCGAGCGATGGCCCGGCTTGAGCGTCTGTCACGATAGAAGAACGCAGGCCGACAATCCAACAAACCCCTCGCGCTCTTCTCGCGATCCATTTCCGAGAGGGGAGATATGAAACAGATTCTTGTCCACGCGGGCAGACAATTGACTTCTGCCTGCTTCACGATTGCCGTCACACTTTGCTTGGCGCTTTTCGCCGCCGGCGCACATTCTCAGAATCAACCCCTCGATTCCACACCCTGCGCGCAGGCCAGCGAGGCGCAGACTTACCAGACTTTCTACCTTACCTACGCCACGCAGCAGCAGTCTTTGAACGACATTCAGACCGATCTTCGCAACCTGTTGCCCAAGGCCAAGATCTACGGTGTGGCCTCCCAAACTGCGATTTCGGTGCGTGGCAGCGTGGAAGACATCGAGTTAGCGAAGCGGGTTCTCGCCGATCTTGATCGCCCCAGCAAGACCTATCGCTTGACCTACACTTTTCGTGAGACCGACGCGGGCAAGCCCGTTGAAAGCCGGCAGGTGGCGTTGATGCCTACTGTTTCAGGATCGAGAACAGAATTCAAGCAGGGCACCAAGGTGCCTATCGTCACGGGCACAGCCGATTCCTCAAACACCAAGCAGGAGACTGAGATGCAATATGTGGATGTCGGACTCAACATCGAGGCATCTCTGGATTTAAGCGGCCCTGACCTGAAACTTTGGACAAAGGTTGCACAGTCGAGCGTCGCCGAGGAGAAGTCCAGCCTAAGTGCACAGGACCCCGTCATCCACCAAGCCGTGATTCAGGAACAGGCGAGGATGATTGAAGGCAAACCGCTTGTCCTCGGAGCCCTCGACATTCCAGGCAGCACCCGCCGTGAGCAGGTTGAAGTGGTCGCGGAACTCGTCCCGTAAACCAGATCTTCGCAAATTTCACCAGCACCATGCGACATAAGCTCCACGAGTCGCCTTCCAACCGTGCCCTGAGCACTGCGTTGGAGAGCGGACTGGGCAGACGATCCGAAGAGGGCCTCCGTGCGCTCATTGTAAGGGCAACGAGACCAATCACAAGCGCTACCAGGCCAACTACTCGAGCGCCGCAGATGGGCGCGATCAGCTTCTCAAATCTCGAAATCCGCCTGCTGCCCAGCAGATGCGGCGCGCCCGAATATGCGATCGTGACTGGAGCCTTCCACCTCCAGCGAAACGAACGCGGCGCGGCCGCCAGGGACGACGGCGTGTTTTCTCTGCTGTGGCATAAAGGTCCGCAGGATTGGAAGATTGTGCTCGATCATACAGTTGAAAATCACGCCGCCGATTGGCGAATGGCAGCTTCGTAAGGCAGGAACACGGTAAAGACGGTTCCGTTTCTGCTTCTCTTGTGGGTGCTGCGCATGCGCAGCGAGCCGTGGTGGCGCTTCACGATCTCGTTGCTCACCCAAAGCCCCAGCCCGGTGCCGCCCGTGCCCTTGGTGGTAAAAAAGGGATCGAAGATCTTGGCGCGGTGGTCGGCCCGGATGCCGGACCCGTTGTCGGCCACAGTCAGCACCACTCCGCGCTCCCCCGTGGCCCAGTTGGTCGCCTCCCGGCTGCGCACCATCAGGCGGCCGCCACCGGCTGGCATGGCGTCAATTGCGTTGCCGATCAGATTATTGAGCACTTGCCGGATCTCTCCATCGAAACACGTCAGCGAATGCCGCGCCTGCAGCCGCCGTTCCACCTCCACGCGGCGCTTCACGATGCGTCCGTGGTGGATGAACAGCGCGCTCTCAAAAAGCTCATCGCAGCAGATGGCGCGGGGGGTGCCGACTTGCCGGTAGAACTGCAATGTCTGGCTGCTGATGGTGGAAACATGACGCACCTCGCGCTCGGCGATCTCAAGATATTCGCGAAGCTCGTCGCTATTGGCGCTGCGCATGGCCAGATACAGAAGATTGGTGACGGCCTCCAGCGGATTGTTGATCTCGTGAGCGATTGAAGCCGCGAGCCGGCCTACCGAGGCCAACTTTTCCGATTCCTTCAGCGCCGATTCGGCGCGCTTCATCCACGTGATGTCGCGGCCCTCGGGGACAATAAAGATCACCTTGCCGCCGGAGTCGCGCACCGGAGCCAGCGAAAAATCAAATGTCATGGGCTCACCCGACGGCCGCGACAATTCAACTTCGTACCGGACATATTCGCCGCGGGCCGCACGGGCGATGGAGCGCCGCAGCCGTTCCGCCGCGCCAGATGTGTATTGAAACCATGGGCAATCCCAGAAGTAGAGTCCCACCACCTGTTCGCGAGTGTTGTGCGCGAATTCGAGAGAGGCATGGTTGCAGTCCAGAACTCTGCCGTCAATCGAGAGCAGGCCGATGTACTCAAGCGAAGTGTTGTAAATGGCGTTGAGCCGCGCGGCGCTTTCGCGAGCGTCCGATTCGATTTTCATCTGTGCCGTCTTATCGCGAAAGAAAATCGCGATGCCGTCCTTTGCCGGACGGACATTCACGTGCAGCCAGACGTTCAAGGGCTCGGGATAATAGCCGTCAAATTCTGCGTTGACGCCTTCTTCCATGGCCCGTCGGCAATTTTCCACGAAGGGAGAATCTTCATACACCATGCGCGGAAAACACTCCCATATGCTGCGGCCGAGGAGCGGTCCCCCCGGAGCCATCATTTCCCTGGCGCGCCGGTTGAGATAGACGAAGCGATAACCGCGATCGAGGCTGGCCACGCCGTCGGTGGTGGAGTCGAGAACATGGTTCAACTGTTCCGAAAGCAGTCGGCGGTCGCGCCGGGCGAGCACCTCTCCCGTCACATCGAGGCAGACGGTCAGCAAGCCTGCGATGGCGCCGCTCGCGTCGTGGATCGGGCTGGTGCTGTAAGTCCAGAAAACGTCTTCAATCCGGCCGCCACGCGTCACCGGAACCAGAGCGTTTTCCTGGGACGAACCCTGGCCGCGCGTCATCGCGTCCTCAAAACGCGGACCGATCACATGCCAGGCTTCCTTCCAGACTTCCCGCGCAGGCGCACCCAGCGCGTAGGGGTGTTTTTCTCCAATGACCGAAAGGTAAGCGTCGTTGTAAAACTCAATCATCTCCGCACCCCAGCAGACGGCCATCGGGAAGGCGCTGTTGAGCATGATGTTGACTGAGGTCAGCAGCGTCTCAGACCACGTGTCGATGGGGCCCAGCGGAGTATCGGCCCAATTGTGGGAGCGCACAAGTTCAGCCATCGCTCCGGAAGCGCTGATCCTGGCGTGGCCCTGGTGAGCGGGAGAGTCGCCGGCGGAAATGGAGTATAAGGTACCGGGGTTGCTCATCGTTTCAAGTATCAGGCCGGCGCCAGCACTCGACCTCGAGGTTTCACGTGCCTCAATCTGAAGGATGCGATTGGTACAAGGGGGGTTGCGCTGTGCGTGTGACCGCGGAGGACAGCCGTATAGTGCGATGAAACGGGCCGACGCGCCTGCCCCATGCTGGACCGGTCTAATCTCGTAGGGTGAACGATGGCCCGTCGGCATCGGCAGATGCTTCGCTTTCGATCGCGCCTTTGGATGTAAACTGGGCGCGGCCCGAACCATTTTGAGAAGCCCGCACCCGTTTTGAAACCCCGCTTTTCGAAAGGCGCGTATTACACTCTCCACAGATTCCCGCGAGGAGAAGGCGAATGTACACTGATTCCGCCATGACCTGCATCTTCTGCAAGATTATCCAGGGACAAATTCCCTCCACGCCTCTCTTTCAGGACGAGTTCGGGTACGCGTTTGCCGACATCAACCCCAAGGCGCCGACGCACGTCTTGATTGTGCCTCGCGAACATATTCCTTCACTGGATGAAGCTAACCGGGACCACCAGGCATTGCTGGGCCACCTGTTGCTTGCCGCAGCCTCAATTGCCCGCGAGAAGGGCCTCAAGGACGGCTACAGGATTGTCGTTAATACCGGAGATGATGGCGGCCAGACAGTGGACCATCTCCATCTGCATCTGCTCGGCGGAAGAATGCTGACGTGGCCGCCGGGCTGAAGCGCACTCTGCGCGTTACCGCGGCGGCTGACGGCCGAAGCTAAGAATGCAAGGGCGCACCCGATCTGGGCGCGCCCTTCGGAAGTGCGATCACGTACGTAGCTGCGATCGCCTTTACAACGCCGGTTGCGGCGCGTATTCCTCTTCTTCTTCAACCCCGTACCGCCGCAGCAGACTCGGCAAGCTCTGGGAGAACGCCGACCGCGGCATCACCACGTCGCATCCGGCCTCGATGCCCTTCATCTTCAAGTCGCCCTGCAGGTGGCTAAGGAACCCGATGATCGAGACCGCCTTCTTGAACTTCGTCCTGAACTTCGGAATCAGCGTCATGGGCTTGGCGTTCAAGTTGTTGAGGTCAAAGACCAGCAGCGCGGGACGCTCGCCCTCGGACGAATTGAGGATGCGGCTCACGACATCCTTGTCGCCCTTCACGAATTCAACCTTGACCCCCAGTTTGCGCGCCGTCTCCTGAATCTTGGCCAGGAAGAATAGGTCCTCGATGAAACAGAAGATCCGGGTGGGCGCATCTTCGCGGGCCGGGGCCGAAGGCGGCTGGGCGTACACGTCCGCATAGTAGCCGCTGTGGTTGCTGCCCCCGTAAGGGATGGTGGAGGGAGGTCCGTCGGCTACATTGCCGTTCACGGCGCGGTAACTATGATCCATGGGGCCGACAAACTCGCGCGGACCTCGCTGCTTGTTCTTACGCTTGCCTTGCGGCGGTCCGGAGATGCTGTTACCGGGCGAAGCCGGGGGAGTCTGAGTCTTCTGGAAGAATTTCTTCTTCTTGCGCCCCTGGTTCTGGTGGACAGGCTTCTGCTGCACCGGAGGCTGCGGCGGCTGCAACTGCTGCTGAGGCGGCGCCTGCGGCTGAGCCTGCTGCACGGGCTGCTGGCCCAGGGGTGCGCCTTGCTGGTTTGATTTATTCTTGCGGCGGCGTCTGCGGCGCCGATGCCCTTGCGACTGCGCCTGGCCATTGTCAGGTGCGGGCCCCAGCTCAGGCTGAGGCTGCGTCGATTCTGTCGTCATGCTTTTACTTCCTGCTGCCTTGCGATGGTATTCATTGAACTCGTGCCGAGCATTTCAAAACCGGCGCCAAGCATCCTTGCCGTTGCCCTTTAATACAGGGGAAGTGCGAAGCGGCGCTTGCCCGTCAAAACAGTTCATCCGATCCTGTGCCCTCGCCGGTTTGCCTGATCCAACTCCGGAAAATCAGCCTCTATCCATGGGATGCTCGAACTGTCCCTGAACCGGGCTCTCCATTCCATACCGCGGACCATTGTTTTGCAGTTCCCCGCCCCAGGCGGCGCGTCTCTTACAGTGCCTGAGATCGAGCTGCGCGTCATTCCAGATGCACTGCCAATCCCGCTCAAGCGGCACTGCTCTGCTGCCGGCGGAGGCCGGCGCAGCTTTCTTGGCCAAATACTTCAAGCTCTCTGAAATGCAATTTCCGCCGCATCCCCTGAAGCTGTCATGAATCCTATCCGCCGTGAAGGAACGATGCTTTGCGGCGAGTACTCTTCTCAGGTATTGCCCTTCCTATGTGAGCTCCCGCCGCATGCAGCTTGAATAGAAAACTGAACTGGTCGGCTAATTTGCTGGCTCCGCGGCGAGCTTGCTCTACCCAATCATCGGGTGGCCCGCATCAGCCGCTTGATAGGCAAGTTCGATACTACCGCGAAGCGGGACGACTGGCAAGAGCCAAAACGATGGAACAGGGTATATGGAACGAGGAACTCGTACCACAAATGGGGGAGCGGACCATCCAAACGCGCGAAACGCCACTCATTGAGTGGCGTTTCGGGGTCCTGCATTGGTCACTGGCCTCCGGACCGTCGGGTGGGCGATGGTTTGTTCCACCGCGCCTTTTACAGGCTCTCCTGGCTGGCTCGTCCCCTTTTGAAGGCCGCTCGGTGAGCGGTTGCTCTTGCCTGGCGCCTGCTGTGCTTCATAGCTGTCTGGTGTTCCCAGCAGCCGTAACATCACTGGCGATCAGGTAGTTGCAATCCGATGGCCGTTCTGAATTTCCTTCTTTATCAACCATTTGCACTGCGCGATGACCTTTAGTTGTCTCAAATATGGGAGGTAAAAACAGGAAATACTTCTAAAAATCATAGAACTTCGAATTTTCAACGGATATCCTGCTCTGCAAGGACGCAAGTTCTAATCACGTCACCGCCTCTCACCGCTGGCAATTGGGGCAGAAATGAGTCCCGCGCCCGGCAACAAGAATTCGCCGAATTGCGGTTCCACAGCTCCGGCAAGGCTCTCCGGTGCGGAGGTAGACGCAGTGCTCGAGCTGAAAGAATCCCCGCACCCCGTCAGCGTCGACGTAGTCGGAGACTGAAGAGCCCCCCAGCCGGATGGCGTGCGCAAGCACCCCGCGCAGTGTCAAACGAAGTCTTTCCAATTCGGCGCGGGTCAGTCGCCCCGCCGCCCGGCGCGGTCTGATGCCGGCTTGGAACAGGCTCTCGTCGGCGTAGATGTTGCCCACGCCCGAGAGCAGGGACTGGTTGAGCAGCGCAGCCTTGATAGCCAGCCGCCGGCCGCGAAATAAAGCTGCGAACTGAGCCGCGCCGATGGTCATGGGCTCCGCACCCGCCGCGGCAAACGACTCGCCGCGCTTCAGATCGCGAAATTCGAGCCTCCCAAAGCGTCGTGCGTCGGCGAAACGCAACTCTCGCCCGCTCAGCAGGCTGAGCCGCGCATGAGTGTGCGCGGCAAGGGGCGCATCCGGGGTGCTGACCAGCAGCCGGCCGGTCATGCCAAGGTGAACAATCCATTGGGCTTCAGCTTCAGCCGCCGCGCCGCCTTCCACCCCTCCCAGCTCGCACACAATATGCTTTCCGGTACGGTGAACAGCCAGGATCGCTCGCCCTGCGAGGCCTTTCGCCTGCCGCGCCGCCGGAGTTTTGAAGGGTTGCGAATGGGAGCTGAACCAGGCCTGCATCACGCGGTCGCCGCGCAAACGCTCGTCGACACCCCGCGCTATGGTTTCAACCTCGGGTAGCTCAGGCATCGAACCATTCTAGTGGATTAATCGAACCTGGGGACGCGCGGAAGCCCTTCAGCGGTGTTCACCCGGCGCGACAATGCGGTTTGCCTCCCAGCTGACGATCTTCCACACTCCGGCCGCGTCCTGGACGTACACACGCGTGTACCGGTAGCTGCCTGAAAGATCTCCATCGGCGCCGGTGGCCTTCACGTCGGCCGTTGAAGTGACCAGCGCCGTGGCCCCGTAGAAACGCACCTTGCGATCGGTAAGCTCGATCGACGCGATGTGGAACCGGCCGGAGCGCAGGTTGGCCAGTGTTTCATCCTTTGTTTGCAGGGTTCCAGTAGGGGTAATGGCCATGTAGTCGTCCGCCAGCAGCGAACTCATGGCGGCAATATCGCCCTTAATCAGGGCGTTGCGCCACACGTCTTCCAGATGGTCGATTTCGTGCCTTCGCTCGTGCTTTTGGTTCTTCGGCAGATGAGCCAGGAGCGGGGCAGCCCAGCCGGCCAGTAGCAGCGCGGCGACGATCGCGACACCGGCGCGGAGCCGGCCTATCGGCCTCGAGGGGTGGATCGATTTACCCGTCATCGCGTAACGGATGTTAGCCTTCAAACTGCTCAACGGTCAAATCCATGGTCAAGATCCGACTCTTGTGAATCTTCATTGTGCCTCCGTCGCCGGCTTGAGGCTTTTCCCCAACCCAAAACATTGGACGGTCCACCCCCGGAAAATGGAGCAATTAAGCCAGGGCGATCAGGTTTTGCACGCTGCGCTCGCGCATCCTCTGGAACAGCCCTCCGACAGCGTATTTCTTGAAGTGTGCAGACTCGCGGTGCGCAGCCTGGGCCTTTTCGTCGAGGTATTGCTCATAGATCTGAATGGTGTCGGGATCGTCCTGGAGCTGATGTGGAATGTAGCTCACGCAGCCGGGTTCCTGGCGTGAAGCCGCGGCAAGCTGGCGCAGCATTTCGGCTATCTCAGTGCGGTCTTCTGACGCGAATTTTAATGTGACAATCAAGCTGACCATGGCAATAAATCCTCTAAGCTCGTGGCCGGGCGGCCAAGGGTGGTCTTTCAAGTTTACCTGTAACGGTTGCTCTAAGCGTGAATCCGGTCGAGCGCCTCGGCAAATTCAGGCAGCACCATGGTCTGGGTCCGGTCAGGGCCGGTCGACACCATGCCGATCCGAGCCCCGCTTTCACGCTCCTGGAAGCGGAGATAATCCCGGGCGGCCTGCGGCAGCTTGTCAAAATCCACAATGCCTTCGGTCGATTCCCGCCAGCCCTTGAACGTGGCGTAGCGCGGCTTGACCCGTTCCAGGCCATCCACGTCAGCGGGGATCTCATCCGTTACCTTGCCGTCGATTTCGTAGCCGACGCAGATCGGAATCTCCTCGAGTTCGTCCAGTACATCGAGCTTGGTAATCACCAGCCACTCTGCGCCGTTCACATGGTTTGAATAGCGCAGCAGCGGAATATCGAGCCAGCCGCAGCGCCGCGGACGCCCGGTCACCGCGCCATACTCGTTGCCGCGGGCCCGCAACTGCTCGCCCACTTCATCCTTGATCTCGGTTGGAAACGGCCCCTCGCCGACCCGCGTGACGTACGCTTTGGTCACCGAGATCACCGTGCCGATGGCTGTCGGCCCCACGCCGGTTCCGGTAGCCGCGCCCCCGGCCGTGGCCGAGGACGAGGTGACGAACGGATAGGTCCCATGGTCGATATCGAGCATGGTGCCCTGCGCGCCCTCGAACATCACGCTGCCGCCCTGGGCAATGATATTGTTCAACATGCGCCCGGTGTCGGCCACAAACGGTCTTACCTCTTCGGCAGCTTTCGCATACTCCTCGTACATCTGCGACGGGTCAAGAGGATCGGTGCCGAAGAGCGCATGCGCGATGGCATTCTTTTCCTGGCAGGCTTCTTCAATGTGCGTCTTGAGCAGATCGGCCCTCAACAGGTCCACCACCCGCAGCCCGCTGCGCGCCATTTTGTCTTCGTAGGCCGGACCGATTCCTTTGCCTGTGGTCCCGATCTTCTGCCGCCCCGGCGCGTACTCGGCGGCCAGTTCAATCATGCGGTGATAGGGCAGAATCACCTGTGCCCGGTTGGAGACAAACAACTGTTCGTCCACGGCCACGCCAAAATCGCGCAGCCGGCCTACTTCCTTAAGGAACGCCAGCGGATCCAGCACCACGCCGTTGCCGATGATGCCTTTGCAGCCCGGGCGCAGTACGCCGCATGGAATCAGCTGCAGGACGAATCGCTGGCCGCCGATGATGACCGTGTGTCCCGCGTTATGGCCTCCCGCGTAGCGTGCCACGGCACTGAACCGCTCGCTGAGCACGTCCACAATCTTGCCCTTGCCTTCATCGCCCCATTGGGCGCCCAGCACTACCGCTGTCTTAGCTCGCATGTCGTTCCATTTCCGCAAAATGGCCCGGCGCAATCAGCCGAAAAGGGACGGCAGCGCACGGGCGTGGGGTGTGGCATGCGCGCCATCCGGCTGCGCAGCCTCTACGATGATAAACCCTCCTTCAGTTTCCGGAATGTGATCACCGCCCACAGCCATTCATCGCCAAGCCTGTTAACCAATCTCCGCCCCGCTTCGTTCTATGTGCAGAAGTGCATTCAGTGATTTGAATCAACAGCCGCCCGGTAGCGAGCGGGCGGCTGCTTTTTTCTTCAGATCGAGGAGGAAGATATGAAATACACGAGCCGTCTGCTGGCATTGGCGCTTTTGGGAACGATGGTATTGGGAACGGGATTTCAGGCGCTGGCCCAGGCCCACCCCGCGGCGAAACCGCTGCCGGCACCCTCAGCCACTCCGCCCACCGACCAGGAGGTTGCCGATACCCAGGAGCAATTGATCAAGCTGCTTCGGCTGAGTCCCACGCTCACCACCGTGGTGGCCCACGACCCCTCCCTGCTCTCCGACCAGGCATATGTGCAGCGCAACAACCCCGAGCTGGCGCAGTTTCTCTCCACGCATCCCGACGTCGCTCAGAACCCCGATTTCTATCTCTTCAGCAGGTTTGACCCAAGAGGCGGACGCCGCGACCAGGTCCTCGAACGAGCCGTATGGCCTGAGTTTCCAGACCAGCCGCGCAATCAGTCCGTACTGCCGCAGGTTATCGACAACCTTGTGCCCTTAGTATGCCTGCCCCTTCTCTTCTTTGCCTTCGTCTGGGTAATTCGAATCTTCGTCGAAAGCCGCCGCTGGTCGAAGACCTTCAAGATGCAGAGCGACGTGCACGCCCGCCTCATCGAAAAATTCAGCTCCAGCCAGGAGCTCGCCGCATACATGGAGACCGAAGCCGGCAAGCGCTTTCTCGAAGCCGCTCCGCCGCAAATCGGATTCACCGGCGGCCGGCATATGCCGAACGCGGTAGCCCGCGTGCTCACCCCCCTCCAGGTGGGAATCGTGATGGTTCTGCTCGGTCTCGGTTTCATCATGCTCCGCCATGCGCAGGCAGAGATGAATGTACCCATGCTGGTGATGGGCACCGTGCTGCTGATGCCGGGAATCGGGTTTATTCTCTCCGCAGGGGCTGCATGGATAGTGGCGCGGCGCCTGGGGCTGATGCCCGAGGGCTCAGCGGCGCTGAATGGAACGGATTCCGCTTAGTACTACAGTTGTAAATCGAGAATTTCGGAGGGAGCGGGGGCCTTCAGGCCCCCGAAAAGACGCGGAAAGGAAGGGCCTTCAGGCCCGGATCTTCGCCGTTTTTCCCGTCCTGGACTGTGAGTTCAAGAACACTCCGGCAATGGCAAGGAAACCGATGAGCTGGGCAATCGCACTTCCGAACACGCTGGCCCGCGACGAGCAACTTGCTGCGTCGCGGGCTCGCGAAGCAGCGCGAGTCATTGACCCCCCCATGGACAATGAAGCCTTCGCCCGCTTCTACGAGCGTTCCGCGCGTCCCCTGTGGGCCTACCTGGCGCGAACCTCGGGCGACCCCGCGCTGGGTGAAGACCTCATGCAGGAGAGCTACGTGCGCTTCCTTTGCGCAGCCGGGGCGCCCTCGCTCGCAGCCGAGGGGGAAAATGCCGCTCGTCTTTATCTCTACCGCATCGCCACCAATCTGCTCCGCGACCACTGGCGCAGGCCAAGAGCCTCATCCATCGACGAAATTCCCGAAGAGTTGTTTGCCGCAGGCGACCAGGCGGCCCGGCAGTCCGATTCCCGCGCCGTGCTTGGGCCCGCGCTCCAGCAGATGAAGCCCCGCGAGCGCCAACTGCTGTGGCTGGCCCACGCCGAGGGCTATTCCCATCGCGAGATCGCCGCAGTCACTGGCCTGGCCTCCGCCAGCATCCGCTTGCTGCTGTTTCGCGCCCGTTTCAAGCTCGCCAAACTGCTACGTAAGCAGAATGCGCCCGGCATTGGGAGGGCGAGATGAAACTAAAAAATTGTCCCCGTGAAAAAGATGTAAGAGAGCTGCTCGATCGCGGCCAATGGCCGCAGGCCTCCGCGCCCGAGCTGCGCAGTCACGTGGATGCGTGCCGCGCCTGCGCCGACTTGGTGCTGGTCGCCGGGGCCTTCCAAAGAGCTCGTGAGGAAACTGTGGCCGCCGCAAAGCCCGGCTCGCCCGGCGCCATCTGGTGGCGAGCCCAGCTCCGCCGCCGTCGCGCCGCGGTCGAGCGCATCGAGAAGCCGCTGGTGAGCGCCCAGATCTTTGCGCTCGTCTTCAATTTACTTGCCGCCCTTGGATTCGTCGGCTTCGAGGCCCGTCACGGCATCGCCTGGCTCAACTGGCTTCAGCACTCGGCCGCTTCAAACATCGAGAGCCTTTGGCTCGGCGGTCTCTCCGGCTCCGGATGGGTGGTCTTCGCATTCGCGGCTACTTTGGCGCTGCTCAGCGGCGTGGTGGCTTTCATCGCTTCAGAGAAAAACTGAACCCGCCCAGGTCTTCGCGTTACACCGCGTGGCCCGCGCCGTTGGGCCAGAACTCCCGGCAATCGGCAACCCACCATAGATCGGTCTGTTGCCGTTGCCATCTCGTTTTGAATGTTCCGGTCTTCTTCCAGATCTGGTAACACACCAGCTTTTGGAAGTAGAAGGTCCAGAGGCCATTCAGCCGATGACCGAAAACGCTGCCGACCGATTCCTGTATGCGGACCTGCGTGTCCGACTGGCGCTGCAATCCTGTCATGCGCACGATGCCCGACTTGATCTTGGCCCACTCCTCTTCCTCGCCGGCTCCGACTACGCCCTCAAATCCAAGGACCATGTAGTCGTTTTGGATGGTGGCCTTTCTGGGAGCTGCCGTCTGCGCCACACCCCTGGGATTCTTTGGGCTGGCGAGCGACATCGTGTCCATCCTTGTCGTCATCCAGTTCACCTTCTGGCCGATCTGGTTCTGAGCCGTAGCCGAGTCTTGATTGGTCACTGCCGTAGTCATCGGCGATCCCGCATGTGCGATCGCGTTGCAGTGATACACCGTCGGTTCCTCACGCGTGCCCTCCACCACCACCATGCAGCCGTTCACGTTGGCTGTAAAGAATATGTCGGGATCGTTGGTGTCCTGCGGGGGAATGGCGGCATTGTTGGCGGCATTGGCGGTAATGGCCGGCTTTAGGCCACGCAGAGCCTGGTTTCGCGTACTCCTCAAGGTCGTCCTCAGAAACTTGTTCTCGGCCCACGGAAGGTAATAGATTGCCATGCGCGGCGCAACCACGGCGCCTGGCGCCTTGGTGACCACAACCTTCGAGCCTACGCGGTTCAGATCGCCGCTCCAGATCCTTTTCGCGCCGACCAGGTTGTACAACGACTCGCCGGATCCGATGTTGTTGTGCGCCTTGAAATAGCTGGTGGATACGTTGGGCTCCAGGCCCGGCACCCCAGTTGGGTCGCCGGGCCAGAGAACGTTGGCCTTGGCAAAACCAAACGGGTCGCTGCGAAAAAAGTTGTTGAGTTCCTGGCTCATGTCGGCCTCCGCAAGGAGACTAGCATGAGCGATAATGAGCGGGTCCAGTTAAATTTGGGGCAAGCAACGCGATGCGGAAATCCGTCGTCGACCGCGCCGAGCGACCTTCGGAGAATTGGCCTTTTTCCCAGGCTTTTTCCCCCGCGCTCCACTCTGTTATAGTTGCCGGGCGCCATTTCAGCCGCTCTTCGTAAACGCTAACGAAACGGCCCCGGCGCGACCCGGATTTCAAGGAGACCACGATGGAATGGAACGAAAGCACCAGGCGGTCATTTCTCAAGCAATTTGGCGCGGCCGGCGCCCTGGCCCTGGCATCCGCGAGTGCTGAAGCCACTCTTTCCTCCGCGCCGCCGCAGGAGCCCGCGCCGCAGGAGCCGGCGGAGCAGTCTGCCAGCCGCGCGGAGCGCATGAAGTGGTGGCACGAAGCCAAATTCGGCATGTTCATCCATTGGGGCCTCTACAGCGTCATCGGCCAGCACGAGTGGGCCAAGGAAGTCGAAGGCGTTCCCATCCCTCAGTACGAGATCCTCGCCAAACACTTCCATCCCAAGCCCAACGCCGCCCGCGACTGGGCCCGCCTCGCCAAGCGTGCCGGCCAGAAGTACATGGTCATGACCACCAAGCATCACGAAGGCTTTTGCCAGTGGGACTCGAAGCTTACCGACTACAACGCCATGCAGCAGGGTCCCGGTCGCGACCTGGTCCGCGAATTCGTCGATGCGGCCCGCGCCGAAGGACTGCGTGTGGGCTTTTACTACTCGCTCATGGACTGGCATCACCCCGACGGCGCCAAATGCAAAACCGACGAAGACGCACGCAAGCGCTTCGTCGAGTACACCCACGGCCTCATCCGCGAGCTGTTGACCAACTACGGCAAGATCGACGTTCTCTGGTACGACGTAGACTGGCCGCTCACCCCCGAGGGGTGGGAGTCGGAGCGCATGAACAAGATGGTCTTCGAGCTGCAGCCGGAGATCATCGTGAACAACCGCAACGGTCTCCCCGGCGACTTTGCCACGCCTGAACAGCACATTCAGGCATCCGAAACCGGGCGCGCCTGGGAGACCTGCATGACGCTCAACGACAGTTGGGGATTCAATCGCGGCGACGATGCATGGAAGTCGCCCAAGACCATCGTCGACAACCTGGCCACGTGCGCACGCGGCGGCGGCAACTATCTGCTCAACATCGGCCCCGAGCCCGACGGCTCCGTTCCTCCCGCCACCGTAGAAATCCTCTCCGCAGTCGGCAAATGGCTCGACACCAACGGCGCGGCCATCTACGGCACCGACCGGGCACAAGCGAGCTGGAATTCGAACGCCAATTACACCCGCCGGGGCAACACCCTCTACATCCACCAGCATTACTGGCCCGGCCACACGCCCGCGGCCGAGTGGCTGACCTTCTATCAACCTGAAGTCGTGGTAGCAATCGGCGGCCTGAAACCCAAGGCGCTCTCAGCAAAGCTGCTCAAAACCGGCCAGAAGGTGGACTTCACGCAAGACGAATTCAACTTCCGCCTGACCGGCCTGCCCCTGACTGCGCCCGATCAACCCGCCACAGTAATTGAAGTGGAGTGCGACAGCGAGCCCACCATCGATCATGAAGCCAAACGCTCGCTCTGGCCTCGCTACAAGGTGGGCATCAGCATTTAGCGGAAGCCCCTAAGCGAACGCCGGCGCAGGCCGCGCATAGGTGTACGGTCCTTCGGGGACCAGAACGACCAACGCATCGCTGCCAAGCCCATCGAACAGCGCCGCAACCGCCCCATCGATGCTGCCGAATGCCCGCGCCCCAAGACTGCCCAACCGCGCGTTTGAAACTCCGGGCGTGTAAAAATACAGCTCGTGTTTCAGGCCCACCAGCGCCAGCCGTTCCAGTTGCCACTGGTCCACTTCCACGCGCGATTCGTGAATCTGATCGAGAAATTCCTGGTGGCCGGGATAGCTCCCAATCATCCGCGCGAACTCCGGCGAGCCCATGCCCTCGGCGCACTCGCCCAGCACCAGGATCCGCCCGCCCGGCTTCACAATATGCTGGGCCGCGGTGAGCCCTTTCACGGCCTGATAAAACGTCAGGTCAAGCGGATAGCCCGCCGCCGAGGTAATCACCGCATCGGCCAGCGCGGCGAGTGGCTCAAGCGATGTGGTTTCGAGAAAATCGACAGCCGCCGCGTGCGCCTTCACCGCATCGCCCGCGAACACCCCCGAAATTTCGCGCTCCCGCGTCAGCGTCACGTCGACGATGAAGTCGTGGCGCGCCATGGCCGCGATCTCCAGCAATTCCGAATGGAGCGGATTGCCCTCGATCGAGCCCTCGGTGGCCAGCGGCTCGCGCATGAAGCGCGGCGAGTGAATCACCTTGATGGTCTCCTGCGCGGCCAGCCCGGGCACGATCAGCTTGCGGCCGCCGCTGAATCCGAGCATGATGTGCGGCTCCACAAAGCCCAGCGTGATGTGCAGATCGGCAGCCATAAAGCGCTCGTCGATGTAGACCGGCGTCCCGCGCCTGGTCGAGCCCAGCGGCCGATGCGCCGCAAAGTCGCGCGCATCGTGGCTCACCACCCGATAGGCGGAGGCAATCTCCGGCCCCAGAATCACATCGATCTCATCTTTGGTTGCCGCGCGATGCAGGCCGGTGGCGATCAGGATGGTAACGCCCTCCGCCGGAATTCCGGCCGTGCGCAGCCGCTTGAGCAGCGGCGGCAGTGTCACGCGATTGGGCGCGGGCCGCGTAATGTCGCAAACCGAGATGGCCGCGGTGCGCTTGCCCCGAGCCAGCTCGCCCAGCGGCCTGCAGCCGATAGAATGGTCGAGCGCCGCATCCAGCGTGGCGGCTGCATCCGCCAGTGCGGGCGCGGAACGCGTGTGCGCCACGTGGCAATCGACGCCGTCGGGAACGCTGACCGTGATGCCGTTTTTACCAAAAGAAAACTGAGTCTTCATGCGTATTTTCCGTGCGAACCTTGCCGGTCCCTTGAGCCTATTTTACGCGTGCGCTTCACTGCGCTGCCAGGATGGCGTCGGCGATCCGTGCCGCTTCAACCGCCGGGCGCACCGAGTGAACCCGCACCACCGACGCGCCATGCAGAATCGCCGCCGTCATCGCCGCCAGGCCGGCGTTCTCGCGCGCCGTCACAGGCGCCGGGCTGCCCCCGTAGAGCGGCGCCAGCGTATGACCCAGAAACGACTTGCGGCTCACGCCGGCCAGCAGCGGTCGACCAAGCGATAGCAGTTCCTCTTGCCGCGCCAGCAAAGCATAGTTCTCGCCAAAACGCTTGCCGAACCCGTATCCCGGATCGAGAACGATCGCGTCGAGCGGAATTCCGGCGTCCGTCGCCGCGCGTAGAGAAGCCTCCATCCCATCCCGCACCAGGGCCATCAACGCATCCGGAGTGAGCCTGGCCTGAGCCCGCCATTCGTCCGGACGTCCGCGCGTATGCATCAGCACCACGCCAGCACGAAACTCGGCGCACGCGGCCGCTATCGGCGGGTCCCAGGTAAGTCCGCTCACATCGTTCACAATCTCTGCCCCGGCAGCCAGCGCAGCGCGGGCTGTCGCGGCCTTGTACGTATCGACCGAGACCAGCGCGTGCGGCCGCTCTTTGAGAATCGCTTCCAAAACCGGCAGCAGCCGCGCCTGTTCTTCGTCGGCACTCACGGCGGGAGTCTCTCCACCGGCGCGCGAGCCCGGCCGCGTGCTCTCCGCGCCTAGGTCCACCACGTCCGCACCCTCGTCCAGTTCTTCGAGCGCGCGCGCCACTGCCGCTTCCGGCTCGAAAAAAAGCCCGCCGTCGCTGAACGAGTCCGGCGTCAGATTCACTACGCCCATCACCAGCGTGCGCCGCCCAAGTTCGGCCTCGCGGGTGCGCAGGCGCCATGTTGAGGTGCTTCTCATCATCGCTCCCTTCGATGGTACGACGCTCCACAGCCTGTTAAACTCCCGGCATGATCTTCCGGTGGTGGTTCGGGACGGTTTTGCTGGCAGCATTCGCAGGGCTCGCGCCCGCAGCTCAGGCGCAGGCGGCGCACCCGCGCGCCGAGGCAACCAGGGGGAGCATTACTCAGCGCATTGAGGCTATTCTTGCCGAGCCAACCCTCAGCCGCGACGATATCGGCATCAGCGTCACCACGCTCGACGGCCTGTGGCTCTACGGCTTGAACGATGGCCGCCTGCTGACCCCGGCGTCCAATACCAAACTCGTCACCACAGCCGCGGCATTCGCCCTGCTCCCCGTTCAGAAGCTCACCTGGACCACCTTCGTTGTGGCCGACGGCGACGTCGACAGCGCAGGGACTCTCAACGGCAACCTGATCCTGCTCGGCGTGGGCGACCCAACCATCAGCGCTCGCCATTATCCCTACGTCGAGCCGTTGCCGCCAGCCACCCCAATATCGCCGTCCAAAACGCTGCCGAACGCAGTTCCCAACGCGGCAACAAACTCCTCCGAAGCGCCGCCCAACGCGGTTCCAGTCGATCCCATGTTGGCATTGAACCTGCTGGCCCAGCAGGTCGAGCAGTCCGGCGTTCGCACTGTCAAAGGCGATGTGATCGGCGACGACAGTTTTTTTCTCGATGAGCGGTACGGCCAGGCATGGGCATGGGACGATCTGCAGTGGTCCTATGGCGCGCCGGTCTCCGCGCTCACCTTCAACGATAACGCGATCGGACTGTCGCTCACCGCCGAGCCCGCCACGCCGGGCACGACCGCCGCACAGCGGACGCCGACTGTCGACTACTATCCGCTGGACAACTCGATGACCCCGGCCCCCGAAGACCAGCCCGCTCATCCCGGCCTTGAGCGGCGCCCGGGCGAAATGACCGTCCGCGCCTGGGGCACGGCTCCCGCGCGCGGCGTACACGTCGACCTGGCCCTCGAAGATCCGGCGCAGTTTACGGCCCTGGCGTTCCAGCAGGCGCTGCTCGCTCGTGGCGTCACGGTGACCGGGGCGGCCGAGGCGCGGCACAGGTTCAGCATAGGAACCGGCGATTTCGCGCTCCAGCGCAAACAGCCGCTCAAGCTCTCGCCCTCTACGCTTACGACCGTCTCCGTGCCCGCCGGCGGCGGCCGTGTACTGGGCGCGCGCATCTCCCCGCCGCTGTCCGAAGAGATCAAAATCACCAACAAGACCAGCCAGAACCTGCACGCCGAATTGCTGCTGCGCCTGCTCGGCAAACTCGAGGCCGGCGACGGCAGCTTTGTTGAAGGCGCGCGCGTAGTTCGGCAGTTCATGATCGGCGCCGGCATCGACGATGGAGATTTCTATCTCGTGGATGGCTCCGGTGTCAGCGCCAACGACCGTATCGCGCCGCGCGCTCTCACCCGGCTGCTCGCCTACGCATCGAAGCAGCCCTGGGGCGATGCATGGCGCGATACTCTGCCCGTCGGCGGAGTGGACGGCACCTTGCAGGGTCGCTTCTTGAACTCGCCCGTGAAAGGCAAAGTCCGGGCCAAGACCGGCACGCTCGACGAAGTCAACGCGCTTTCCGGTTATGTCGTCACGGCCAGCGGCAGAACGCTCGCCTTTTCGATTCTCATCAACGGCCGCCACCCCGGAAGCGATGCCGAAGCACAGGCCATCGACCGCATCGTGGAAGCCATCGCCGCGGCCGAGTGAGGTTGTATCATCAAGGGCAAATGCGCACTCGTGTTTTTCTTCTTTCTTTTATCTGCACGGCGGGGTTCGCCATGCTGGGGTGCAGATCGCTGCCCCCATCTAAGCCGGCCTCTGAATTCACCCCTCAGGAGGCAAGCGGTGCGCTCATCTATCAACAGAAGTGCGCCCGCTGCCACTATCCCAACAGCACCCATCCGTTAAACGGGCCGGGATTACAGGCGCTCACCAAGCTGCCGGCCATGCCCTCCGGCGCGCCGCCCACCGACGAGCGCCTTACCGCTGTCACGCTGCACGGCCGCCAGATGATGCCTGCCACACCCCTCGACGATCAGCAGATGCAGGACCTTCTGGCCTATCTGCACACCCTATGACGAATGCTGGTGGCGGCCTAAATCCCGGCGAGCCAGAGGCACCCGACGATCGCCCGCTGCCAGGCAGCCCCGTGCCGCCCCCGCGTGAGCTGATCCCGCTGCCCGGCCTCGCCGCCATTGCTCTCTATCTGCTGGTGTTGGCCGGCGTCATCATCCTGGGCGTGGTCGCCGGACGCCACTATCCGCCACTATTCTTGGTTTTCTCCGCGCTTTTTATCGCCTCGAGCGCAGGCCTGATGATGTTGCTGCGCTGGGCCTGGGCGCTGGCGCTTTCCGCCGTCCTGCTGCTCGCGATTTACAACCTGTGGATCTTCTTCGCCGGCCATCAGCCGCCCGCGCTGGTACAGGGCCTGCTGAACCTGGTCTTTTTCCTCTACCTGGTCCGCCCCGAAGTCCGGGAAAAGCTGCGCTGAAGGCGATCTACAGATCGTCTTGCAGGCTCCCGCCGAGAAGACACAGAATCGCATGACTCTGGTCAGCCCGTGAGAGTGTTTTCAGCTCAGGCCGAGCCTACAGGCGAGTCCGCGAAGGCCTCTGCCAGAAGTGCTTCCGCTCTTCCACCACCACCGGAGCCGCCGGAACATCGCTGTACCGGGTCGTTCCGTCCGGCGCCACAACCGGCGTTCCCACAGGGTACCGCTCCACCACGCGCTCCGTCCGGATGGTCCGCATCGGGTCGGAGAACAGGCTCACGATGCCGGCGAAGAAGGCCACGATCAGAAGTACCAGCCCGACAGCAGTCGCCACCAGGCCGCCGACCGCGGCGGGACCAATAGTAGTGAACTCCACGTGAAGGGACGAACCGGAAAGCGGATATGCGGCGTTAAACCCAGTTGTACCGGTGCAATAGGCAAAGATCAGGCCCAGACCCAGGCCCAAAAAGATGATTGCGCCAATAAGCGGACGGTCGGCTCTCATGGTGAACTCCTTGTGAGTGTCGCGCCCGGCTCGCCTACGCTTTCCGGCCTTTCCGCGCTCTCTCGGGAGCGCTCGCCGGTGACTGCGACTACTGGCACAGATGCCTTCTTCGGGCGAAAGGTTGAGGCCGAGACTGCGAATAGTCCAAATGCCTCGGAGAGTGAGCCCAAATGCTCTATTCGTCGTCCGGTTACAATCAAATCGTGATGGAACTGGTCCAGATCGAGCCCGCTCGCAAGCTCCCCGCTCCCAAGCCCGAGTGGCTCAAGGCGCGCGCCCCCGTAGGCGAGAACTACCACAGCCTGAAGGCGCTCGCCCGCTCCCTCTCGCTCCACACCGTCTGCGAAAGCGCTCACTGCCCCAACATCGGCGAGTGCTGGCACCACAAGACCGCGACGTTCATGATGCTCGGGAACCTCTGCACCCGCCGCTGCGGATTCTGCGCCGTTCCCAAAGGCCGTCCCGAGCCCATCGACTTCGACGAGCCGCACAGGGTCGCCCAGGCAGTGGCTGCGCTCGGCCTCCAGCACGCCGTCGTCACCAGCGTCAATCGCGACGACGACCTGGTGGGAGGCGCCCGCGCCTTCGCTGTGGTTATTGAAGAGATCCGCCGCCAGGCCCCCGGCTGCCGCGTCGAAGTTCTCATCCCCGACTTTCAGGGCAACCGCGCCGCCATCGCTGCGGTAGTCGAAGCCCGGCCGGAGGTGCTGAACCACAATACCGAAACCGTGCCGCGCCTCTATCGCGTGGTCCGCTCCGGCGCGCGCTATGAACGCTCCCTTGAGCTCTTGCGTTACTCCAAAGAGTTGAGGCCCGAAGGCATTACCAAGTCAGGCGTGATGGTAGGCCTCGGAGAGGAGACGCATGAATTGATCCAGGTCTTCCGCGATCTGGCCGCCGCGGGCTGCGACATCCTCACCATCGGCCAGTACCTGCGCCCCTCGCGCGACCACCTGCCCATGGCGCGCCTCTACGCCCCGAGCGAGTTTGCCGGACTTAAGACGGAAGCGCTGAAGATAGGTTTCCGCCACGTAGAGTCCGGCCCGCTGGTCCGCTCCAGCTATCATGCCCATGAGCAGGCGTCTGCAACCGGCCTTGCCGCGTCCTGATCGCATAGAATGAATTGTTTGAAGTCGCAGGAGGAAGAAGAAGCTATGGCATCGTTCATGGACGGCAATCCAGCACTCAAAGGGCTCTCAGGCGACCTGAAGCGCCGAATGGATCAGGCGGTAGCCACATTCCAGGCCGCACTCGCCTCGACGCGCACCGGCCGCGCCAGCGTCCACATGCTCGACCAGGTCAAAGTCGATTACTACGGCACCCATACGCCAATCGGCCAGTTGGCCCAGGTCTCCGCGCCCGAGGCGCAACTGATCCTGATCTCCCCGTATGACCCCACCATCCTCAAGGACATCGAAAAGGCCATTCAAGCCTCCGATCTGGGCTTCAATCCCATGTCCGACGGCAAGGTGATCCGAGTCCCCGTCCCGCCCATGACCGAAGAGCGCCGCCGCGACGTCTGCAAGCACCTCAATAAGGTCCTCGAGGAGCACCGCACCGCGGTCCGCAACGTGCGCCGCGACGGAAACGAAGCACTCAAGAAGCTGGCCAAAGACAAGAAGGTCAGCGAAGACGAAGAAAAACGCGCTCTCGAAGAGGTCCAAAAGATGACCGACGGAGAAATCCGCCGCATGGAAGAGCTGTTTCAACGCAAAGAAGCAGAAGTCATGCAGGTGTGAACGTCAATTGCCTGCGGTCTTCATGAGTCGCGGCTGTGCGTTCCCGCGCAGCCCTCACTTCTTTGCCCGCTTATAAAACGGCAGCGGCACCTGCTTCGCCCGAACCTTGTTTCCCCTGCAATCTACCAGCACATCGCTGCCCGCGTCGGCCACGGCCGCGGGCACCAGGGCCATGGCGATATTGGTCTTCAAGAACGGCGCAGGAGAGCCGCTCGTGATCCTCCCGATCTCCTCGCCGGAAAGCGAAAACACCGGGTACCCGTCGCGCCCGATGCCGCGCTCGACCATCTCCAGGCCCACAACCTTTCGCACTGGCCCGCCCGACTCTTTCACGGCAACGAGCGCGTCGTGCCCGATGAACTCACCCTTGTCGAGCTTGAGCCAGCGCCCCAGCCCGCCCTCCAGCACATTGATCTCCTCCGAGATTTCGTGCCCGTAGAGGCTCATCCCCGCCTCGAGCCGCAGCGTATTCCTCGCGCCCAGTCCGCACGGCCTGATCCCGAACTCCGCACCCGCCTCCATCAATGCGTTCCACATCTTCACCGTGGTGGCTTCGTCCGCGGGAAGATAAACCTCGAAGCCATCCTCGCCCGAGTAGCCCGTCCGCGCAATGAGGACATTGGGAATACCCGCGACCGTCCCCCACGTGAACCAGTAGTTCCTGATCGCCGCCAGGTCCACCTTCGTCAATTTCGCGAGCGTCTCAAGCGCCCGCGGCCCCTGCAGCGCCAGCTGCGAGTAGTAGCTCGAGTAGTCGCTCAAGTGAATCCCCGGCCGCGATCCTACCTGCTTCCTGATCCACGCGAAATCCTTATCTTTCGTCCCCGCGTTCACCACCAGCAGGTAGTCGTTCGCGCTCAACCGGTGCACCAGGATGTCGTCGACAAACGTGCCCTCGGGCGTCAGCAGCGCGGAGTAGTGCGCCTGCTCGTCCTGCAGCTTCGAGGCGTCATTCATGGTGATGTGCTGCACCGCGGCCAGAGCCCCCGGCCCGCGAAACTGAATCTCGCCCATGTGGCTGACGTCAAACAGGCCCACGCCGGTGCGAACCGCAAGGTGCTCGGCGATCAACCCGCCCCCGGGACAGGGGTACTCGACCGGCATCTCCCACCCACCGAAGTCGACCATTTTGGCCTTCAGGGCGCGATGCGTGGCGTTCAGTGCGGTCTTCTTCAGTGGCTCTGGAGCCGCCTGTGCCCCGGTCGCGGGCGATGTTTGGGTTTCCATATCAGATCCCTTCTCGATCTTCCTGCCGTCATACTCACCATAGGGATTTACCGGCAGCCGGGTCAAACCGCCCATGCCGGCAATTAGGATGGAATCAAATTGCCACGCCCAGCTCGCCGCCCAGCCGGAGGACCCATCCCATGAACCATTTTCGAGGAGCGCTGATGGTCGTAGCCGCCGCGGTAGCATTCTGGCGCGGGGCGAAAATCCACGCCTCCGGCCACTCCGCCCTGCTGGCCTATGCGCTGGGCGGCCTGGCGCTGGCATTGGCAGTCTGGCACTTCACCCGCAGGCCAGCGTCGGGGCCAGGCTTCAGGGGTCACGAACCAAGCTCCAGAAACGACTCCTAGACGACCTGCTGAAAATCTATTCGTTCAAGTTTTCTGGTGGGGATAGACAAAGCTGAGCAACTTGCCGCTCTCCCTCGTGTCATAACCAATGCGGCCGGGCCACACCCGCCGATGGAGGTCGACATGGTGATGGCTGCCGGGAATGCTTTGGCAATGGTACGCTTCGCATCCATCCGCGCATTGCACGGCACAGGCGGCGAGTTCAGTTTGGTGGTGTTGGGGCTGGCGCTATTCGGAGTCGTCGCCTGGGCACTCTCCCGAACCAGCCGCAGCGACGGCCGAAACAGCTAGTTTGCATCACGCGCATGGCTCCGCAAGTTGCACCTGCGTTTAATCTTGGTTCTCTCGCGCGAGCGCAGATCAGTTCTATTATTTTCGCCGCGCCCGCACAAACGAGCTGACCCCTAAGTAAAGGAACACGACCACCACCAGCGCCGCCGCCCAGAAAGTCCGGTGATCCGGCCCGTGCAAGTAGCTGAAGCGCGTGCGCCAAAGCGTCGGTGTAAACACGAGCACCGGCAGCAGAAAGAAGACGCCCGTAACCTCAAGCCAGAGAATGCCCCCGACGCGACTAAATGGACGCAGAAATCCGCGCAGGCCCTGGGCCAGTCCTCCCCGGACGCGCCCTGCCGCCTGGGAAGCGTCCCGCAGATTGGGCCGCGCCGGAACTCTCGAACCCGCTGGACCCGCAACTGACTGCCTGGCAGCGGCTTGCCCGGCGTTGGACAGGTGCTGCCCGGCCATCCGTCCGGCTACCCGAACGCCGACGCCCAATACCCGGCCAATAGTCTGTGGTTTCATCCCGTTTATGATGGTACCAGCCATCCTGATCGAGCCGCTTGAACTTCACGCCCGGGACATCCCGGTTGCGACGCGGCCGGGTTGGAAGTAAGGTAGATAGATTGGTGCGGCCAACCCCACGGACGGGGCCCGCGCCATCGACCGATCCGCAACCGCTCTTGGAGGTGCCCGTGACGTCTCGTCTGCGTGAATTGATTCAGCAATTGGGTGAGGCCATCCATGAATCGGTGATTGAGAGCGACCAGATAGCCGGGGTTGTCCAGGATATCCGCAAGCACGGGTTCGATGTGGTCCTCATGCTTGAGGCGACAATCGGCCTCAACGATGTGAACGCCGACAAGGCAGACGAGAGCGCCGACACCGATGCCGAAACCAGTGGCGAGCCTCCCTTCACCAAAAACGATCTGCACTTTCTGCAATCGCTGCGCATCTCCGTAGCCGGCGAAGTCGAAGGCGCCCAGGAAAACGATACCGAATAGCCGTCGGTGTACCGGTTGGATTCTTATCGCTTTAGGAGCATACTGGTGCCATGGCCACGCTTCCCGCACACGATTACATTGAGCCCTACGTATCGGTCGAAGAATACCTGGCGACCGCGTACCGGCCCGACTGCGACTACGTGGATGGACGGATCGAGGAAAGAAACTTGGGCGAGTACGACCACGGCTTTTTGCAGGCACTTTTGGCCGCGCTGTTCATGAATAATCGCATCGGCTGGCAGGTGCGTACAGTCACAGAGGTGAGGACACAAGTGAAGGGGGCTCGATTCCGTGTCCCGGATCTCTCGGTGCTTCACGCGGATGCCCCCCGCGAGCCGATCATTCGACATCCGCAGTTGATTGCGATCGAGATTCTCTCGCCTGAAGACCGGCTGAACAGGATGCAGGAAAAGGTCGACGACTACATCCAATTCGGCGTCGAAAATGTCTGGGTCATCGATCCGGAAACGCGCAAGGCCTGGACCGCGGATGCCTCCGGCTTTCACATCGTCCAGGACGGCGAACTCACCATCCCTGGAACGCCAATTCGTGTTGTGCTCAGCGAGTTGTTCGCGGAGTTGGATCGAGCCTAATCGAGACAATAGAATTTTGGATCGATGATTACGAAATCAATTCTTCGAGATCTCATGGGCATCGCTACGATAGCCATTTCTTCGGGGATAGTCATCGATTCGCTATATTGGATGCAGGAATTATTGTGGCCCTGGACGGTCTGGCTGATCTCCTTTCCAATCCTTGCAGGAGTCTCGCTTTACCTGTGGTATGTTAGTGCCAAACGAGGGAAATGGAATCTGAACAATGGAGAGCTGTAGCGCTGTCTAGCCCACTTATTGGTGCAATCTTCTTTGCGATCGATTTTCTGGTTGCGGGATCGAATGGACAATACAAATCTATTATCGACACTGCCGCGCATGCGGGCGGTCCATTCGGATTCACACTAACAGTAATGATTTGCCCCA
>Ga0182013_10000665_pt1 | contig 47377 bp, 42 predicted proteins | sample 612S2MmetaG_FD_120487 | JGI IMG/M metagenome (GOLD analysis project Ga0182013, IMG submission 120487) | Permafrost microbial communities from Stordalen Mire, Sweden - 612S2M metaG | ecosystem: Environmental > Terrestrial > Soil > Wetlands > Permafrost | place: Sweden: Stordalen | collected...
GGATACCGGTTCAGCGAATAACGCCTTCCGCTTCTTCGTACGCGATGATCCCGGCAATGCTCATCTCGCAGACGGCAACATCGCGCCGGACGGCAACTGGCATCATCTCGTTGGTGTGTGCGATGAGGTCAACGGCGTGATCACCCTTTACGTGGATGGTTCGGCCAATGCGAGCGGGAGCGTTTCGGGTGGCATATTGAGCACCAGCATTCCGATGAGCATCGGCTCGCGACCATCAGTGCAGGGTGCGCCTTATGACCAGAACTTTGTCGGGACGATTGACGATGTGGCCATCTACAACTACGCCCTGAGCGCGAGCGAGGTGCAACTACATCACAGCGTGGGCACCAACGGACCTGTATCCCTGACCGCCCGGCCGTCCAGCGGGAAGTGGGTGTTGAGCTGGCCCTTGGGCACTTTGCAATCGGCCAATGTGGTTACCGGGCCTTATACAAATGTGCCCGGCGCCATTTCACCTCTGACGAACACAACTTCAATCGGCAGTAAATTCTTCCGTGTGCAGGTCAAGTAGGCCAGGCTGCGTGGCACAGGCAGGCGATTGCAACGACACGCGATTGCTCAACGGCGCGACCGGCTCTTCCGGGCGGTCACTTGATTCAATCTGTTATTTTTCCGCAGGCTCAAGTTGCAGGCTGCGAAGATTCATCGGCTTCCAGCCGTCAGCAACCGGAACTACTTTTAGCGTCACGTTCCCGGCCTTGGCTATTTCGATCGTGCCTTCCAGATTGAGGTGCTCAAACTTTGCATAGTCTTGCGTCGCGGGCGCTATTCCCCGCACTTTCTGTCCGTCTATGACAATTTCAAAGTTCCCCGATTCCAACGCCGCGATGTCCGCAACGACTTTGAACTTGCCGGGATGAGTCACCCGGAAAGTCCATCCCGCCGTATCTTCCGGATTCGTCCAATAGCCGATGTTGTCCTTGCCTCCGCCGACTTCGTACATCAGGGAGCCGCTCAGATCAGCTTCGCTCGCCAACAACCTCACCATGCCATCGGTTCCTTGAAGGATTGGTGCCGCTGCGACGACCGGTTCGCCGTTGACTTTCAAAACCACGGTGGAGGAAATTTTGTCCGGCGCGGCGGCGGGAACTTCCACCACGACGCCGTCCGCGTTGTTGCTGAATTTCAACTTGCCTCCACCGGCGAGCAATCGGGCCGACTTCACGGTGTTTCCCAGTCCGGGCACAAACAGTTTTCCGTCCGTCGGCCAGTTGAACACATGCAGGTAAAGCGTCGTTTCCTTGCCGGAAACTTTCTTGGTGCAACGTCCCCACGGCAACTTTTTGAATGGACTGGCGGTGGTGGCATAAATGGCATCGCCGTTCACTTTCATCCACGCCCCGACGGCTTTCAGTCGCTCGACGCTCGCATCGGGAATCAGGCCTTCGCTGGTTGGGCCGACATTGAGAAGATAATTTCCACCCTTGCTCGCGATGTCCACAAGGTTGCGGATGACGGTCTCGGTAGATTTCCAGTTATTATCATAACTCTTGAAACCCCAGGTATCGTTCATGGTCATGCAGGTTTCCCAATCGCGGCCGGCAAAACCGGTCGCGGGAATGGTCTGTTCGGGCGTTTCGGTGTCGCCCCTGTAACCGCCGCCCAGCCGGTTGTTGTGAATGATGCCCGGCTTGAGTTTGAGCACTTCGGCAAGCTTGTCCGCGCGCTCTTTGTTCATGTCGCACGGTGTGTCCCACCACAGCACGACGGGGAATTCGCCGTAGTTCGTCAGCAATTCGCGCAGTTGCGGCACGGCGATTTTCTCGATGTAATCGTCCATGTCATGCTGCTGCGCCGGGTCCCATTTGCCGGAACATTCGGAGCCGCCGTTGTTCCAATCCTGCGCCTGCGAATAATAAAAGCCGAGTTTCACGCCGTATTTCCGGCAGGCGGCGGCGAGCGGTTTGAGGACATCCTTGCCGTAGGGAGTGGCTTTGACGATGTTCCAATCGCTCGCCTTGGTGTCGAAATTCGCGAAGCCGTCGTGGTGTTTGGCCGTGATGACGATGTATTTCATGCCGGCTTCCTTGGCGAGCCTCACCCACTCGTCGGGATTATATTTCGCGGGATTGTACGACTTCGCGAAAGCCTGATACGCGGTCATGGGAATCTTTCCCGTACACATGATCCACTCGCCGATGCCGTCAATTCTTTTGCCGTCGTAAGTGCCGGCGGGGACCGAATAAACGCCCCAGTGGATGAACATGCCAAAGCGGGCTTCGCGCCACCATTTCATGCGGGCGTCACGCTCGGCGGTCGTTTCATTCGCGTAAGGATCCGGGGATTCGGCAGCGGACAAAATCGAGGGAAGGAAGGTCGCGATGAGCAGGCTGGACACGAACAGTATGGCTTTCATTTTTTTGATCATAGTGGTTTGGTCCGTTATAGTAATAACATGATTTGGTTACAAGGGCTCTTGACGCCAGCCCGTTGCCAGATATTCAAGGTGCATGACACATTCATCAGGTGATAAAAATACTTTCCAAAGCGATCAACGTGATTCCAGATTTTCATCCCGCTATTTTTGCCAGTCGGGTTTGTGGTCGAAGACCCAGCGGTAATAGTCCTTGAGTTTCAGTTCCGCCGCCGCCGCTTCGTCGAGGCAAACCGTCACTTTGGGATGCAGTTGCAACGCCGACGCCGGATTCATGGACGTAATCGGGCCTTCCACCGCCTCGGCGATGGCGCGAGCCTTTTTCCCGCCGAAAGCCAATAGCAGGCAATGGCGCGCTTCCAAAATCGTGCCGATGCCCATCGTGAGGACGTGATGCGGGACGTCTTTCTCGCTCCCAAAAAAGTGCGCGTTGTCTTTTATGGTTTGCGGGGTGAGCGTCTTGATTCGGGTTCGTGAGGAAAGTGACGAGGTGGGTTCGTTGAAACCGATGTGCCCGTCGGTGCCGATGCCGAGCACTTGCAAATCAATGCCGCCGGCGCCCTTGATTTTTTGTTCATAGCGCCCACACGACCCGGGAATGTCATTGGCCAGGCCGTCGGGAATATTCACGTGCTTCACGGCGACATTGACGTGCTGAAACAGATTTTCCCACATGAAGCTGCGGTAGGACTGCGGATGTTGCGGCGAAATGCCGACGTATTCGTCGAGGTTAAAAGTCGTGAGCTTGCTCCAGTCGAGCTTCATTGCGATCAACTCACGGTAGAGCAGCAAGGGTGTGCTGCCCGTCGCCAGGCCCAGCACAGCGGCGGGTCGCTCGCGGATGAGGCCGGCGACGAGACGCGCCGCGATTTTTGTCGCGGCCTCCGCGGTGGGTTGGATGACGATTTCCATAAATTAATCAGCGTTGCGTGACCCATTTTAGACTAAAGATTGATCGAACATTGTCAAACTTCCGTTTTTTGTTGGGAGAACTAGAGCAATCGCGCATTTACGCGGCGGGATTCAATGATATAACTTGTTCCGACGACAATCAAAATTCCTATGGGAAAGAACTACTGGCTGGTGAAATCGGAACCTGAATCGTACTCGTGGACTCAATTCGTCAAAGATGGCAAGACCGCCTGGACCGGGGTGCGTAATTTCCAGGCGCGGAACAATCTCCGCGCGATGAAGCAGGGCGACCTGGTATTTTTTTACCATAGCGTAACCGATAAACATGTCGTTGGCCTCGCCCGCGTGGAGAAGGAATTTTATTCGGACCCTACGGCGGATGAGGGTGATTGGTCCGCGGTTGATTTGGCCCCGGTCAAACCGCTGGCCGCGCCGGTGACGCTGGACAACATCAAGGCGGATAAGATTCTCCACGAGATGCCGCTGGTGCGCAACTCCCGGATTTCGGTCACGCCAGTGACGGAAGCCCAATTTAACCGGGTGATGACTTTGGCGCAGACGAAACCTTGAATGGATGGGCACCGTCTTTGCTAATCGGGCAGTGAAGAATCACCGGACGCGTTTCGTCCAAGGTCCGGCTGGAAAATCCGAATCGCGGCGTTAATATCATGGAATTGAAGGCACATGCGGTTGAAACGAGGCATCGTAGATGATCGCCCTGAGTTTTCGGATCAAATTGTTGCTCGCGATGATGCTGCTGGTCGCGTGCGTCACCGGCGCCACGCTTTATGTCACGCAGCAAAAGGTGCAGCAGACCTATTTGAAGTTGTTTCAAGACCAGTTTGAAACCGAGGCTAATTATTTCACCATCCAGCAGGAGAACCGTCTGGCTCCGGTCAAGGAACGCTGCCAGGAACTCGCGAAGGCTCCGGCCTTCCAGGAGGCGCTCGCGTCGGGCGACGTGGCCCGCATCTATGACGAGGTCACGAATTCTCTGATTCAACCGAACCAGCCCAATCTGCGCAACGCGCGAGCCGGGGGCAGGGGAAACCCCGCCGCAGCGACCGGTCTGACCCAGCTTTTTCGGAACAATCAAACATTTTTGCGCGTGCTGGACGCGAACGGGGAAATCCTGAATCCGCCGGACGTGCGCGGCGCGGGCATGAAACCGGCGGCGAAAAAACTGCTGAAGACACAGTTGGCGGCAGTGCAGAATTCAATGGCCACTTTGGAGGAGCAACCCGTGGGTTATCTTGCGCCCGAACGAACAAACGGTTTCATTCAGTTGCTGGAGGTGATCGTCACCAAGGTGGCGGACCCGGATAGCCAGAAAACCCTCGGGGCGATTGTGTTGGGCGTGCCGTTTCAGGAAACCAGCGAGACCGACATGAATAAAATGAGCCAGGGCGGCATTCAAGGCGGCATCTGGCTCGAGAATCAGCTCCACTCCCGCACCATTCCCGAAAACCTGCGCGGCGAGTTTTCCAAATTGATTGCGAAGGAAGTGAATGCCGCCGGCCAGCCCTTGCACGACGCCTTTTATCTCACGCTGGGCGGCGTGCCCCGGCGGGTGTTCTTCAAATTGCTGAATCCAAATTCGCCGTTTCCACCAGCCTGCCAGGTTTCACTTTATTCCATGGCCAGCGCTTATAGAACCGAGGAGGGCATGCGCTGGCAGATCCTCGCCTTCAGCACCGGCGCGATGGCAGCCGCATTGGTTCTGAGCCTGCTCATTGCGAATGGCTTGTCCATTCCACTGCGTGAACTGGTGGAGGGCACCGAGGCGATTCGCAGCGGGAATTTCCAAGTCAAAGTCCCCGTGCGCAGCCGTGATGAAATCGGCGAACTCGCCAAATCGTTCAACGAAATGGCCGAGGGACTGGCGCAGAAGGAAATTTACCGCACGGTGCTGAACATGGTCGCGGATGAAAAAGTGGCCCAGGCACTCGTGAACGGCCAGTTGGCTCTTGGCGGCGAGCTGCGGGAAATCACCGTTTTGTTTTGTGACATCCGCGGCTTCACGGCCATGACGGAAAACATGCCGCCCGAGGAAGTGATCGAGATGCTCAACGAGCACATGACGGCGCTGACCTGGATCGTCAAACAGCATCACGGGGTGCTGGACAAGTTCGTCGGGGATTTGTTGATGGCCATTTTCGGCGCGCCCGTCAGCCACGAGAACGACACGCTGAACGCGGCGCGCTGCGCGTTGCGGATGATCCAGGAGCGGCAACGCTTGAACGAAACTTCGCGGCATCCGCTGGAAATCGGCATCAGCATCGCCACTGGAAAAGTGGTGGCGGGCTGCATGGGATCGGTTGACCATCTGAATTATACCGTGCTCGGCGACCGGGTGAACCTGGCTTCGCGCCTGTGCGATCACGCGGGGCCAGGTCAGGTGGTGATTGACCAGAATACTTGCGACAAACTCGGCCAGGAAGCGTCCACCGTGCCGCTGCCGGCGCTGAACTTGAAAGGGTTCCGGGAAAACATCATCGCGTACGAATTGAAGGGGATTTATTCGTGGGAACTGGAGACGGAGGAAAGCTGAGCGTCGCGACGGTTTGCTTTCAAGTATGAGTCAGCACTGCTTCAACCGATTCTGCCAGCGCCCGCACCATTTTCTTCAACTGGGCGACGGTGGTGCAATACGGAGGCATGAGCACGATGACGTTCCCAACGGGCCGCGTCAGGACGCCGCGCCTGGCCATGGCTTCGCAAACGCGGATGCCCGCCTGTTCGCGCAATTCAAATGGCTTGCGCGTGGGCCAATCTCTAACCAACTCAATGCCCGCCACCAATCCAACCTGCCGAATATCACCAACGCTGGGCAGCGTCCATAATGAGGTCAGTTCGGCTTGAAGCGCCTGTTGGAGTTTTTGACGCGCGCGAATTGAGTTCTTGCTTTGCAATAAATCAAGGCTTGCGAGGGCGACCGCCGCGCCCAATTGATTTCCGGTGAAGGTGTGTCCGTGAAAAAAAGTTTTGAACTCCGCATAATCTCCGAGAAAGGAATCGAACACCGCCTGGGTCGTGAGCGTGGCGGCCATCGGCAGATAACCACCGGTCAGGCCTTTTGCCAGAGCGACGAAATCCGGTTGGACGCCTTCCTGATGACAGGCGAGGGGAATTGCGGATTGCGGATTGCGGATTGCGGTTTGGGGAAAGCCCGTGCGACCGAAGGCGGTCATTACTTCGTCGGCGATCAATTGGGAACCATGGCTGCGGGCGATTTCCGCCACGCGGCGAAGCCAGCCCGCCGGTTGCGGAATCATTCCGGCTGCGCCTTGCATCAAAGGCTCGAATACGAAAGCGGCGTACGGATTTCCGCGCCGTTTCTGCGCGGCGAATGTTTTTTCCATGATGTCCACGCATTCGAAATGGCATTTCCGATAATCGCGGGCGTCGGCGCGCTCGGGTTTGGCGCGGTTAAACGGACAACGATAACAATACGGCGACATGACGCGGTCGGTCTTGAAAAGCAGGCCGGCGTAGGTCTTGTGAAAAAGGTCAATATGGCCAAGGCTGACGGCCCCGGCGGTGTCACCGTGATAGGCGCTTTGCAGCGAAAGAAATTTTGGGCGCAGGGAACGGCCAGAGCGCCGGGCATGGACGTAGGCCAGTTTCAACGCCACTTCCATCGCGGTGGAACCGTCGTCGGCAAAAAAGCACTTGGCTAATTTTTGATTCTTGATTTTTGATTTTTGATCGAACGAGGAAAGCGATTTGGGCAATTGAAGGCGCGCCGCACTTACCAGCCTCTCGGCGAGGAGGGACGCGGGTTCGTTGGCGAATCCGAGGGCGGAGGTGTGGGCGACTTTGCCGAGCTGTTTGCGAATCGCGGCGTTCAGCTTGGGATGGTTGTGGCCGTGGAGATTGGTCCAAATCGAGGAATTGGCGTCGAGATATTCCCGGCCATGAGTGTCGCGGAGCAGGGCGCCTTCGCCGGAGGCCAGCACGATCGGGTCGCTTCGCAGCCAGTCGCGCATCTGGGTGAAGGGATGCCACACGTACTTTTTATCCAGTCGCGCGAAGTCAGTCATGGGGAAGTGCGGAGTGCGGAGTGCGGAGTGGGGAGTGCGGAGGTCAGCGCCTGAAAAAAGCGGTCGGCTTCTTCGCTCGTGTGCGCGGCGGTGAGGGTGAGGCGGAGCCTGGCTTGTCCGCGCGCAACCGTGGGGTAGCGAATGGCGGGAATGTAAATGCCGCTTTCGCGCAACGCAGCGGCGGCGGCCAAGGCGTCAGCTTCGGCTCCGATAATCAGAGGCACAATGGCACTTGGGAAATCGGACAGCGTCCAGCCGTTTTGACGCAGACCGTTTTTTATTTGGTCAACGAGCGACCACAGATGGTTATTGCGCGCGAGTCCTTCCGGAGATTGCACCAACTCGACGGCGGCCCGCGCCGCAGCGGAAGCCGCGGGCACGGGCGCGGTTGAAAAGATGAAAGTGCGCGCGCGATTGATCAAATATTCAATCAGCGTCCGCGAACCGGTGATGTATCCGCCCGCCGAACCCAATGCCTTGCCCATTGTGCCCATTTGAATTTCGATGTTCTCCGATACTTGCAACTCCTCGGCGAGGCCGCGGCGATTTTTGCCATAAAGCCCGGTGGCGTGGGCTTCGTCCACCATCAGCCACGCGCCATATTTTTCCTTGAGGCTGACGATTTCACGGAGCGGCGCAAAATCGCCATCCATGGAGAAAACGCTTTCGGTGACGATCAAAGTGCGCGAGCTCCGGGCGCTGGTCGTGGCAACTGCCCTTTGATTGGTCCAACGCAGGATGTCCTCCAATTCATTAAGATCGTTGTGAGCGAAGATGCGGAGTTTCGCGCCGGTAAGCCGCGCGGCATCAATGATGCAAGCGTGGACCAGTTTATCGAGGACGATGATGTCATCCTTGCCGATCACCGCGGCGATGACGCCATTGGCGGCGGCGTAACCGGAGGAAAAAGCCAGCGCAGCCTCGGTATTTTTAAATGCGGCGAGAGCTTCTTCCAATTCATGGTGACACGCCAGCGAACCGCAAATCAGCCGCGACGCGCCGGAACCGGAGCCGAAACGTTCGACGGCGCGAATGGAGGCTTCGTTGAGGCGCGGATGATTCGCAAGCCCCAGGTAGTCATTTGAGGAAAAGTTGAGCAGATCGCGGCCGGCCATCCGCGCGCGCGGCGATTGCGGCGAATCCACGCGGCGCAGTTCGCGGTAAAGTCCCTGCCGGCGAATTTCCTCAAGGCGCAGAGCGAGTTCGGCGGTGAAATCGTTCACGGGAAGATGGCCGCCGGCTCGACGGCCCAATTCCCGCCGATCATGCTGGCGGCGACGTTGCCGCGATGATTCACGACCGCCTTGGCGGCATCGGCAATTTTCCCGGCATACGGGACGGCAATGAGGTCGGCCTGCGCGTCGGGGATGAGTTCGCCGATTTGTTTTGGCATGCCCAGCGCGGCGGCGGAGTTTTTAGTGGCCATTTGCAGAATGAACTCCGGCTTGAGTTCCGGGTGCGTGATGGCGAGTTCGCGCATTTCTTCGAAGAGACTTAATTCCGCCACTTGTTTTTTGGGCAGGTGCAGGCTTGCCAGGCTGTCAGTGCCGAGACAGACATTGATGCCGGCGGCGGAAAGTTCGCTCAGGGCAAAGCGGCGGTGTCTGAAATAAGTGTGGCTGCGCGGGCAATGGACGACGTGTACCTGCCGCTTGGCAAGCAGGGCGATGTCCTTTGGCGCGAGGTAATTCACATGCACGGCCAGCAGGTTCTTGCCGAGCAATCCGTGGCGTTCCAGGTGTTGGACCGGAGAACCGAGGCCGCAGTCGGACATATCGCGGCCGCCGCGCGCCAGCCAGTCATACATTTTGCCTTCGCCATACATATACATCTCGAATTCCTGATCGGACTCGGCGACGTGGACGACCACCGGCAGATTGAGATGTCGCGCGGCGTCGGCAGTAAGCAGCAATAATCCCGGGGTGGTGGAGTAGGGCGCGTGCGGGGAAAGCCCCATGCGCCGGCTGCCGATGGGGATGGAAGTGATTTTGGCCAGCGCTTCGCCCAGGATTTCCAGCGGCAGCCGCCGGCTTTTCACCCCGGTCATTTCCAGGAACGAGAAGACCCGCAGCGGCGTAGCGGCCCAGACCTCGGGCAATAATTCCGGGACCATTTCAATATCGCCCACCGTGGTGGTGCCCGTGCGCACGAGCATTCCGGCGCCGGCGAGCCAGGACTCGGCGAAATCGGAATAACCCCAGCCCGACTTGCTCATGGTGATGAGTTTGAGCCAGTCAATGAATTGTTTGGTTGGCGCAAGCTGCCCGGCCATGCCGGTGTAATCCAAATGGCAATGGGCATTAACGAGCCCGGGAAGCAAAACCATTTCACCGAGATCCACCACGCGCGCGCGTTTAGGAACGGCCAGGTCGGCCCAGCGGACCACTGCCTGAATCAGATTGCCGGCGATGACCACCGCGCCGTTTTCGATCGGCGGGCCGGAAATGGGCAGCACCACGCGGGCGCGCAGAACGGTAATTGGCGATTTGGAAGGAACGCTCTTAGGGTCAAGTGACATGTAAATTGAATGGGCCGTTACCGGCGGATTTCCGGTGTGTCAATCCAGGCGGCCAAAAACCAGATTTGGCCGGTGACTTCCCGCTTTTGCCAGGCAGCCGCTTTCTCAACGCCGGGTTGAAAAACGGCAGGCGAATTCGGCCACCCCGGGCGAATCAGAGTTCAGCTTCCTGACGGGCGCGCTTGGTGCGGGCGGCCAGGGTGTGATTGTGCGCCTTGTATTTATTCTGGCGCTTGCGAATCTGCTGTTCGATCTTTTTCGTCACGAGGTCAATCGCGGCGTAGAGATCGCGTTCGCAATCCTCGGCGAAGAGATCGGGCCCGGGAACGCACAGGCGCATGCCGCATTTGAACTGACGCTCCGGGGTCTTGGTGGTGTCGTGCTCCAGGGTGACGCGGGCATTGATGGCAAAACGGTCAAAATGCTCCAATTTGTCAATCCGGTTCATGATATGGTCCTCGATGGCCTTGGTCAGAGTGACATTGTGCGTGCTTAGAATGAGTTTCATAAAGATAGTGTGCTTCCTTGTTGGAAGAAAATCCAGCAAAAGTCTTGGAGACTCTGGGCGACCTCGGGCAACGGGGCGAATGTGGAACCGGTTGAGCGCCAGGTCGGACGCACTTTGACACTGTTCTTGATTTTGGCAGCGTAAATCGCGCTGCGATTTCCCCGCCCGAGTTGGCGAGGGCGGAAGGCATTGCGAGTGATGAGTGCGTTTCCAGCCTTCTGGGTCCGTCGCCTGACGCTTCGCTCGGCGACGGGGCAGGCGCAGCGCGCCAGCCCTATCTCGAACATGGATTGAGGACACCGAAAATTTCTTGCGCCATCATTCGATCAAGGGTAGTTTCTTGAGTAGTAAAAGGAGCCTGTTCCTTGACATCCAGGGCGGATGTGAGCCATCGGTCATTACGTTATGGCGGAACAAGCAAGGTGTGCCATTTGAAATGCCAAAGGCACGCGAGCACTGTTTTTCGTTGCTGGTCATTGCACACCGGGGCGGCGAGTTCTGTACCTGCATAAACCGCGCAGTCATCCGCCGGTTTTTCTCGCGAGTCAAACCGAGTCAAAGCGAGTCGCACCAGTTGGACGGTTTGACTGTCGTTTTTTGAGCAGTTGACCGGCGGGGAACTGAACTCGTACCGCTTGGTACCGCTTGGTACCGCTTGGTACCGCTTAAATTCGCTTCAATTCACATGAGAGCCGAATATTTTTTGAAAACTGACAGCCAACATGGACTACCGCCCGAGAAATGTGAGGTGCCGCAGACTGGCGCTTCGTGCTGAAAGCCTTGAATATGATGGCGGCATTCATTAAACCTGCTGCGTGCGAACCAAAGTCATAGCGCTGGCAAACCAAAAAGGCGGGGTGGGCAAAACCACCACGGCGGTGAACCTCGCGGCCTGCCTGGCCGCGGACGGCAAGCGCGTGCTGCTGTTCGATCTGGACCCACAGGCCAATGCCACCAGCGGTTTGGGCTTGGAAAAAACCGAGGGTGGAAGCGCCTATCGTTCCTTGCTGGGCGAAGGCGCCTTGCTGGATAAGATCCTGCCCACGGCGTTCGAGCGGCTTTCGGTCATTCCGAGCGAGGTGGATATGTGCGGCGCGGACATCGAACTGGCGCGGTCGGAAAACCACCTGCAACGGGTGGCGATGGCCTTGCAACCCGTGATTGAGACCCAGCGGTTTGATTTCGTGGTGGTGGATTGCCCGCCGTCGCTGGGGGTGCTCACCTTGAATGCGTTCGTGGCGGCGGATGGTCTGGTGGTGCCTTTGCAATGCGAGTATTACGCGCTCGAGGGAATTTCAATGGTGAAACGGATCATGGATCAATTGCGCGACAATGGAATCAATCCGCGCCTGAAAATCGTCGGCATCGTGATGACGATGTACGATGGCCGGACGAAACTCGCGCAACAGGTGGTCGGCGAAGTGCGGGAACATTTCGGCGATCTGGTCTTCGAGACGATGATTCCGCGCACGACAAAACTGGCGGAGGCGCCGAGTTTCGGGAAACCGATTATTTATTATGACGCCTATAACCCGGCGGCAGCGGCGTACGAGGTGCTGGCGCAGGAATTCTTGAAGCGGGAGTTTTGAGCTGCGTTTCTTAAGATTGACAGGATTCTAAATTAACGGATTCTTATAGCGTATGACGACCAAGTTGAAACACCTAGCGATTACGACGGTTATCCTCACCACACTTTGTCCCGCCGGCCGGGCCGCGGATTGGACGCAATTTCGCGGGCCCAATGATGACGGCACCAGCCCGGAAAAGATTCTCAAGGCCTGGCCGACCAACGGGCTGCATGAACTTTGGAAAGTGCCGTTGACGGATGGATTCAGCGCGTTCGCGATCGGCGGCGGCAAGGCGTTCACATTGGTGACGCGCGAGGTGGATGGGGCGAACCAGGAGGTTTGCGTGGCCTTGGACGCGAAGACAGGCAAGGAACTATGGGTGAAGCCGCTCGGCGTGGCCAAGTACGACGGCGGTGGCGACGCCGGCGCGCCGGACAATAAAGGCGGCGATGGCCCGCGTTCCACTCCGGCCTACAACGGGGGAAAAGTTTATACCTATTCATCGCGCATGATGCTGCAGTGTTTCGATGCCGGGACGGGCAAGGAAATCTGGTCCCATGATTTGATCAAGGATTTTGGCGGGCGAAATATTCATTGGGAAAGCGCCGCCTCGCCTTTGATCGAAGGGACATCGGTATTTGTGGAGGCTGGCGGAGCCGGCGAAGGGCTGCTGGCTTTCGACAAGGATGACGGCCATGTGGTCTGGAAAGGACAGGATGACGGCATGACGCAATCCACGCCCATCGCCACGACGATTCTCGGGGAACGCCAGGTCATTTTCTTCACGCAAACGGGTTTGGTCTCGGTCGCGCCGAAAACCGGCGCGGTGCTCTGGCGTTTTCCATTCAAATACAAAACGGCGGCGGGAATCTCGCCGGTGGTTTCCGGGGATATGGTTTATTGCTCGATGTCTTATGGCGTCGGAGCGAGCGCCTGCAAGATCACAAAGTCAGGGGACACGTTCACGGCGACGGAACTGTGGTTTGATCCGAACAACGTGCTCAACAGCCATTGGAGCACGCCGGTTGCCTCCGGCGGTTATATTTATGGTTTGTTCGGCCAGGCCAAATTTGCCAGCGCGCCTCTGCAATGCGTGGATTTGGCGACGGGCAAGGTGGTTTGGTCGCAGGGTGGTTTTGGCCCCGGCGGCTGCACTCTGGTGGACGGAAACGTGCTCGTGCTCAGTGACGCGGGCGATCTGGTGCTGGTGAAAGCCGCGCCGGACGCTTATACCGAGGTGGCGCGGACGCATGTGCTCGCGGGCAAGTGCTGGAATTACGCGGCGGTGAGCGACGGCCATGTTTATGCCCGCAGCACCAAGGAAGGCGTTTGCCTGGACGTTACACCAAAATAAACCGGCTCATTTATGCCTTCGCTGCCGTAACGCCTTGCTCATGGCTTTTAACTCGGCTTCTCCCCGTGTCCCGGGAACACCCTTGCCGCTGTCAAGTTCCTCAAGGCCCTGCCGGATTTTCGACCGCAGTTCTTCCATAGCGATCGGGATAGGCATGGCGGTTTGGATCAAAACGCCATCTATCGTTTTTTTGCAATAGTTTTGCAATGACTTCATCTACCGCTTTCCTGGACATATTCCCGAAGTTCCTCGGTGAATGCGCGTGCGCGGGCCAGATTTTCCAGCGTCAGGTGCATCCGGTAGCGCCAGTAATGCTTGGGGTTGTCGGGAACATTAATGCGTTCCTCCTGTGGATTGCGGCGGCGCAGTTTTTCATCCATGCCCAGGAGGTCCTGCAATTGAAAGATGCTCCACATGGCGGGCGATTCCAAATGCTGGATGATGATGGCGCGGTTGATCCAGCCTTCGCAGACCGGCGGCGGTTCGCCGGGTTGATTCAGCCCGGTCTGGTAAAATTTGCGGAGCCGCTCCTTGTCCTCTTCCTCCCACCAACCGCGAATCGTGCTCATGTCATGCGTCGAGGGCGTCACGACGCTCAGGTACGGCGCTTCCCGGGGATACGAAAATTCCTTGCCGGGGAACTTGGCCATGCGTTGGACTTCCAGGCTTAACAATCCCAATTGCCGCATCACCTCCGGCACGCACGCGGGAACCAAGCCCAGGTCCTCGCCGCAGACGAGCATGTTGGTCACGCGTTTCATGGCCGGCAATTTCTGCATCGCTTCCTGCTTCCAAAAATCATCCTGACGCTGGAAGAAATAGTTTTGATATAAATCCTTGAGCTTCGACTGCGTGGCGGCGGGCAGATTTTTGAAAGAGGAAGTGTCTGCCATGCAAAACTGGAAATGAAATTGCCGGCCCGGCAGTCCCGACGCATCGAAAAGGATTACATTGCTGATCAGCTTGTACAGGCCCTGCTTGATGTTGCGGTTGTGTTCATTGTCTTCAAGGACGGCAAAATAGTTTTCAACCTGCCGTTGCGTGGAGAAGTCAGGCAGCAGATTGTAAAAGCCCGCGACTTCCGCAGACAGGAATTGGCGTTTGACTTCGCCGCTGTCGTTATTGAACACCTCGCTCAAAACCTGGTCGGTAACGTAGGGCTTGGCAAAGCGGGCGTAATCGAAAGGAATGCCGTGATCGCTGAATTCGCCGATTTGAACGGGAATGGCCGGAATAAAATATCCCATGACGCCCTCGACCGCATGAATGGGAATACTCCAGATGCGAAAGAAACCCAAAATATGATCAATGCGGAAGGCATCGAAATAATTGCTCATCTGCTCGCAGCGCTGTTTCCACCAGCCGAACTGGGTTTCTTTCATAACCGGCCAATTGTAAAGGGGGAATCCCCAATTTTGGCCTTTCGCCGCGAAGGCATCCGGCGGCGCGCCTGCTTGAAGTTCCATGTGAAACAACTCAGGGTGCTGCCACGTGTCCGCGCTATAACGATAGACGCCGATGGGCAAATCGCCCTTCACCGCGATTCCCTGGCTGTGCGCGTAATCCGTGGCTTCCTTCAACTGGCAATGCAAATGATATTGGATGAAATATTGCAACTCGATGTCGTCGCGCGCCGGAGAACGCGGGCCGGTCAGCGCGGCAACTTCTTTTGGCTGGCAGGTGCGGTGCTGTGGCCACTGATTGAAATCCGCTGTGCCATATTTGTCTCGCAGAAGAGAGAACGCGGCGTAAGGCACCAGCCAGTGTTTGTTGTGCGCAAAAAATGCGCGGTAATCTTCGCCGGCAAAAGTCGCGGCCTTTTGGGACGGGAAGATTTTCTTAATGAACGTCAATTTGGCTTTGACGACCGCCTCATAATCCACCGCGTCGAGGGCGTTCAATCGTTTTCGTTCCGGCTCCAGACTTTTCAACCAGCGTTGGTTCGCCTTGTCGGTGATCTTATCCAGGTTGAGATACAGCGGGTGCAAGGCGAAGGCGCTGATCGCGGAATAGGGGTAGGAATCCGTCCAGGTATGGGTGGCCATCGTGTCGTTGACGGGCAGAATCTGAACCAGTTTCAGGCCCGCCAGCACGGCCCAATCCACGAGCAACTTCAAATCAGTAAATTCGCCTGCGCCAAAACTCGCGTCGCTGCGCAGGCTGAAAACCGGGACCGCAATGCCCGCGCCTTTCCAGGTATTTGCTGGCAGCACCACAAATCCGTCATTGACGATGGTTTGTTTGTTTGCCTGAACGGTGTCCTGCAGAACCCTGGGCTTGCCATCTTCAAGCCTCAGCAGTTTGAAGGCCGTCGTGTCATAGACGCCGTATTTGTAAGTGAGCGGAAACGCGGCCTGAGTCAGGTCCAACGGCGCGGTGAAGAAATTCTGGCCGGGAACTTTGTCGAGCAGGACCGGGTCGCTCGTGTTCCAATTCCGCAATGCCAAACCGTCGCCCACCAGGCAAACCGTTTCGTTCGCCGCCAGCAGCGGCGCTTTGACTTTAAGGACGTGAGTCACCACATCCGGAGCGGTGGTCTTCAAGCGGGCGTGATTTTGCGGCAGCAAAACGCCTTGGAAGGGCTTCGTGTAAAAAGCGTTCTCATAAAAGCCCTCGTAATTCCAGGAGTCTATCAGCAACACTTCATCCTGCGTCAACCCGGACGGATCAATGCCTCGGTCGGCGCCCCAATCGCTCGTCAACGAGCCGTCGGTTTCGCGCACGAAATAATGGTAAGGGATGGCGCCGGGGTGGTCTTTTCCGGCGGTCACGTTAATGGTGGTTTGCCAGAATTCTTCGTTGAGATATTGCAGCGGAATGGCCCGTTCAGCCGAGCCATTGCCGAAGAGTTCGTGATCGCCGGTGAGGAACAAAGATTGCCCGAAATTGGTGTGGTAACGCAGCCGGAAAGTCAAACGGACGACGCGTTCCGGCGCGGGGACGGTTTTGCCAGGTGTTGATTTTCTTTTCGGCTTAACGGTCATGAGCCTCATTTTACCCTTTAAAGGATTGGTATCAAGTGCGACCTTATCAGGCTTTTGAAAAAGCGAAGATGCGAAATAAGCGGTGCATGATGCCGGATGATTTTATTACCTTCCAAGGCGCGTAAATCGTAAATCCTAAATCGTAAATTCCCAAACCATCCTTTACAGCCCGGATTGTTCTTTATTATCCTGCATCCGATTTAACGATTATGGCGAAAATCATTGCCGAAATGGCCATTGAGACAACCGTGATGGAGCTGCCGGATACGAAAACTATCCGGCTTAAATGGCCCGAGGGTTACGACGTGGACTTCAAGACCGGCCAGTTTATCACCGTTTACTGGCCGGACACGCCGGCTTATAAGCGGGCGTATTCACTTTCCTCCTGCGCGCTGGATCGCGGCTTTTATGAAGTCACCGTGAAACGCGACGGCAAAATGGGAGCGCGCATCGTGGATTGGGCCAAAGCCGGCGACAAGCTGGGCGTGCTGCCGCCAGTGGGAAGATTCCTGCCGGTTTACGAGCCTGGAAAACATCTGGTCTGCATCGCGGGCGGATCGGGCGTGACGCCGTTTCGCGCGTTCGTCCGCGAAGCCACGCGACGCAAGCTCGACACACACATCACGATTCTTTACAGTGTGCGCACGACGAACGACATTATCTTCGACAGCGAATTCCGGCAGTTGGAACACGAGAATCCCAATTTCAATTTTTTTGTCACCTGCACCCGTTTGTCGGCGGCCGATCCGTGGACAGGGCGCCGCGGCAGGATTGACGCGGCCTGGGTCAAGGAACAGGTCCTGGACCAGCCGAACACAGTTTTTTATGCTTGCGGCCCCAATGAACTGGTGGAGAATACCCAGCGCTTGGTGATGACGGAATTGGGCATCCCGAAGGCCCAAATGCTCGTCGAAAAGTGGGGCTGAATTTTGTTCTCAATGAACCTCAAACGAGTATCTTTGAATGGCGCGGCTTGGTGTCCACGCTTTAGCGTGTCCAGTCTCCCGGACAGCCTAAAGGCTGGACACCGAACCGGGCCGCGCTCGGTTTCCGCGACGAAAATGATTTATGTTAAAACGCACGCCACTCTTTGAACTGCACCAAAAACTGGGCGGTCGCCTGGTTGAATTCGGCGGCTGGGAAATGCCCGTGCAATACACGAGCATCATGGACGAGCATCTCGTGGTGCGGAAGGCTGCGGGGATTTTTGATATTTCCCACATGGGCGAGGTGCTCGTGAACGGGAGCGTCGCGGAAGCGTTTCTGAATCACATCCTCACCAATGATATTCGCAAACTCGGGGTGGGGCAGGGGCAGTACACCCTCATGTGCAATGAACTCGGCGGAGTGATTGACGATCTTTATGCCTATCACCTCGCGCCGGAAGAATATCTCCTCATTATCAATGCCTCGCGTATTGGCGAGGATGTGGCGTGGATGCAGAAGCAGTTGGCGATTTTTCCGGGGCATGCGTCGGTGAAACTGCAAAATACATCCGATCAAACCGGCGCGGTCGCGGTTCAAGGCCCTCGCGTGGTCGAATTCATCAATCAATGTTTTCCCGGTGCGTCACGCGGCGGCACGGTCGTCAGCCAGGCGTCGGACTTGAAGAAGAACCAGGTGGGACGATTTGATTTTTCGGGAACCCCGGTTTGGGTCTCTCGCACCGGTTACACGGGCGAGGACGGTTTTGAAGTCGTCAGCCCGGCTGGATTGATCGCGGCGATCTGGACCAAGATTCTCGCGATTGGGCATCAATATTGTTTGCAGCCCGCCGGACTGGGCGCGCGGGACACATTGCGCACCGAGGTTTGCTATCCGCTTTACGGTCATGAGTTGGATGAGAAGACCACGCCCATCGAGGCGGGGGTCGGATTTTTTGTGGCGCTGGAAAAGGGGGATTTTGTTGGCCGAACGGTTTTAGCGGATCAAAAGGCCAACGGCGTGGCCAAAAAATGCGTCGCTTTCAAGACGACCGATAAATGCGCGCCGCCGCGACCGCATTATCCCATCTGGAGCACCGGCGCGGGCGCGGGGCCGATTGGCGGAGTGGTGAGCGGCACGCAAAGTCCATCGCTCGGCATCGGCATTGGCATGGGGTACGTGAAGCCGGAATTTGCCAAGGCCAATACGCCGATTGAGATTGAAATTCGCGGCAAACGCTCGCCGGCGGTGATTGTGCCCAAACCGATCTATCGAAAACCTGATTGACCAAACTGACCGTCCCTGACTCAATGCTATTATGTCTAATGTTCCTTCCGATCTGAAATATGCGAAGTCGCACGAATGGGTGCGCGTGAGTGGCGATACCGCAACCGTCGGCATCACTGACCACGCCCAGCATGAACTGACCGATGTGGTGTTTGTCGAACTCCCCGCCGTTCAACGCCAGGCGAAGGCCGGCGAGGCCTGCGCCGTCGTGGAATCCGTGAAAACCGCGAGCGACATTTACTCGCCGGTCAGCGGCCAAATCGTGGAAATCAACAAAGCCGTGGTGGACAATCCCGCCTTGGTGAATACCGAACCCTACGCGGGCGGATGGTTCTATAAAATCAAGTTGAGCAACGCGGGTGAACTGGATGCGCTGTTGACGCCGGATAAATACAAGGCGCAGATTGGTGGGTAATCAGTTGATCCGCGAAACGCGTATTTATTTCTCTTCCGGCAAGCCACTTCGTGGCTTGACGAATACTTGCAAAATATGGCCGTTTCAGGTACAGCTTCAACATGAAGCTTTCTGTTACGATTGATCGCGACGAGGATGGGGTATGGGTCGTTGATTGCCCTTCCATTCCTGGTTGCGTTAGCCAAGGCAAGACCAAGGCGGAGGCGATGAAGCATATCAAAGAGGCAGCCACATTGTTATGATCAAGGAAGGAGAAATCGCGACTCTTTTGGTGCCCGATCATAAGGAAGTAGCTAAAGGCACGCTCCGGAGTTTGATTCGCGCCGCCGGGGTAACCGTGGATGAATTTGTCCGGCACCTTTGATCTCGGTGAAAACCCGTCTCTTCATCAAACCCTATTGCGGATGGTGTGACCAGGCCGCTGCATGGCTTGACGAGCATGATATTGATTATGAGGTTATGGATGTCGCGAGAAATAAAGCGGCTTACAAGGAAATGGTGAAAATTTCCGGGCAGGAACTCGCGCCGGTGCTGGATGTGGATGGCCAGGTTCTGGCTGATTTCGGGCCGGAAGAATTGCCCGGGTTTTTTAAGAGAATATCAACCACGGATGAACACGGATGAACACGGATACAGCATTTCAATTCTTTATCCGTGTTCATCCGTGTTCATCCGTGGTTAAAAACAAATGACTGCAACTGAATTAAAGCCGCGTCCGCGCTTGCCGGAATGGCTGCGCATCAAACTACCGACGTCGGACAGCTTTGCGCTTACGCGCGGGCTGCTCGATGAATTAAAACTTCACACCGTCTGCGAAAGCGCCAAGTGCCCGAACCACTGGGAATGCTGGAGCAAGGGCACGGCCACGTTCATGATCGCGGGTGATCGCTGCACGCGGGCCTGCGGTTTTTGCGCGGTGTCCACGGCCAAGCCGCTCGCTCTGGAAACCGATGAACCGGCGCGCGTGGCGGAAGCGACCCGCCGCATGCGGCTCAAGCATGTTGTGATCACCGCCGTGGCGCGGGACGACCTGCCGGACGGCGGTGCGGAACATTTCCGGCAAACCATTGAGTCGGTGCGGAAGGCGAACCCCGGCATTGTCATCGAGGTGTTGACGCCGGATTTTCTGGATCGCGATGATTCGATTGCTGCGGTGCTGCGCGCCGAGCCGGATATTTTTAATCATAATCTGGAAACGGTGCGGCGATTGACGCCCTCGGTACGGTCGCGGGCAACCTATGACCGATCGCTAAGTGTGCTCGGCAAAGTGAAGGCGAAATGCGGCGCGGGCATTTACACGAAGTCCGGGCTGATGCTGGGATTGGGGGAGAATGATGCGGAGGTATTCACGGCGATGGAGGATTTGCGCCGGGTGGATTGCAACATTCTCACGCTGGGCCAATATCTTCAGCCGAGTTTGAAGCATTTGCCGGTGGTGGAATATGTTTCACCGGAACGGTTCGCGGAATGCAAAATAGTGGCTGAGAGAATGGGATTTACCCACGTGGCCAGCGGCCCGATGGTGCGGAGTTCGTATCATGCGGATGAGTTTCCGTTGCCGGGAGTGGCGTAAAGATGAGAGGGCTGCGGAAGTTTTTTGCGCCGGTGGCACCGTGGCGGAATCGTTCGGTGTCCACGCTTTAGCGTGTTTGGCGGGTTTAGATGTCTGCTCGGGTGTCTCAGCGCCGGAACAAATTGGAATGGTGACTTAGCAGGTAGATGCAGAAGATGACGCCCGCGAAAGCGACGATGAGCGCGAGGGCAATCGCCACGCGGTTCCACAGACGGGCGCGGCTCAAGGTGTGCGCAGTGCGCTCTCGTTCTTCCTGCCGCAGGCGGCTGAAATCCTTTTCCAAACCTTTTTTCAAGGCTTCCTCGTCGCGCAATTCCAAAGTCACCCAGTCGCACTCAAACAACGACCAGGGGGCGGCCAAGGTCTTCAGCGCGGTGGCGTTCGCCGGACGGAAACCTTGCTGCTTCCAGAACGGAGCGGATTCGCTGGTCCAAAAACGGACCAGGCCGAGGTTGGCGGCGACGGATTGCATTCTTTCCCAAAGCATTTCGCGCAAGGGGTCGGCGAGCGCGAAGTCCCTGAAGGCTTCGCTGTGAAGCCGGCCATGACGACCCAGGGTTTGGAGACCCAACGCGCCGAGCAACGCGCCGTCCGGCGATTCGATCAATTGGAATTCCGTGAGGCGTCGTTCCAAATCGGCGACGGGAAGGCGCATGGCCTCCCAAAGGGACAGCAAAGCCTCAAGGTCGTCCACCGTGGCGCGCCGCACGCGATAACCGGATTGGCTCATCAAACCATCAATATAAATGCCGCGCAAAATGGGGTAAAGAATTTGTTGCGAACTATCTATGTCGGGCCGGATTCGCGACCGTCCGGAGCGCGGGCATCGCTCGGTAGTTCATTTAGACTACGATTTGATGCCGGGCCTTCTCCCGGCTTCAAAAATAATCACCTGGTCCTGTCGCAACCAACCCTTTCGCTGCGCGGGATCTGTGACGAGGAGCCAACCGTCCTTTTTATCAGTGATGGTAAGTTCGATTCCATCTCGCACTTTGAAAATGGCCGGGGACTCTTCGAGCGGACCGTTGCGCACGTCCGCTTCTCCGGTCACGACGATGGCTGAAGTCGAAAAAAATTCATCATTAACCATGATGCCGAGGCAGATGCCCAAGAACACCACCGCCAGGCTCGAAACCAAAAGGCAATTTCGCAACTTCGCCTTGAGCACTGGACGCCATTGACCTAGGGCCAGCAAAATGAACACCAGCCAGAGGGCGAGTGAAGTCAATACCGTCCATTCGTTCAAGCTCAGATCGCCGAGCCAATTCCGCCAGCGGTCTGATGAATATGTCGAACCGCCGCGCGCGCGGGTCCGCGCGAGCCGGAGGTTGGCGCGCAATTCAGGATCGCGCGGCGCGAGGCATTGCGCCTGCCGGTAAGAAGCGATGGCGCGGCCCAGTTGGCCCAGTTTGAACTCGGCGTTGCCGCGATTGAAATAGAGCGCTTCGGAAACATTCCCGCTCGCGAGCAGCTTGTCGTATGCTTCGGCTGCGGCAGGATATTTTCCCTCCTCGTAAAGTTTGTTCGCCGAGTCAAAGCCGCCCGCCAGGTCATCCGCGCGCGCGTCGGTCAATCTCACAAGCAGAACGACGAAGAGGCCAAGAATCAAAAACCATTGCTGTTGAGCGCGCGTTCTCATGCGTTAATGTTTTTCAGATCGTTCATGGCGGCTTCGACTTTCGGAATCAGCGAGACCAGTTCTTCATTGGTGCTTTGGCGTCCGTAACGCGCCTCGTTGCACTTTTGGAAGAGTTCCCGGACCCGGGCGAGCAATTCCTCCGGCACTTGCGTTTGCCGCAGGCGCTCATCCAAAACGGCTTCGGTGATCGCGGACGCGGGCAAATCCAGCCGTTCGCCCAATCGCTCCTGCAACAGTCGGAAAACCGTGGCGAAAAATGCCTCCGCCTGGTTGGCGTTGGCCGTGTGACGCAACTCTTTCAAGCTGCGGCTGACGCTCTGGGCGACTTCGCGTTCGCGGCGCAAGCGCGGATTATTCGCCAGCCGGTCGGCCTGTCGGCGCCGGATCAACAGCGCCAGCCACGCCAGCACGGGAATGCCCTGCAAGGCGAGAAACCACGGCTGCGCCACGAGCGGAGGTTGGAAGGTGGCCAAGTCACCGAGACGCGGTTTAAGCGGGCTGAGGTCCTGGTTCGGCGTGGGATTTTCATTGGAGTTGTTGACGTTTGCCAGCGAGGGCGGCGGGAGCGAAGCGGCGCTCGGCCGGACGATCAGCGGGATGGCCGGTTGCGTGACCGTGCGGTAACTCTTCTGCTCCGGGTCAAAATAACTGAAGATATAAGACGGCAGCTCCTTGGTGTCCATGGTTTGCGGCACCGCTGTCAGCGAGAAAGTCCGCGTGCCCGACGTGCCCAAATCATCGTTCGCTTGAAAATCGCTGGTGGGTGGGTAAACCTTGAATTGTTCCCAGCCCGTTTGCGTTGGCAGTGAAAGACCTTCCAGTTCACCGTGCCCCGTGATTTGGACCTTCACCGTAACGGGATCGCCCACGGCGATGTTGGTCGGGCTGGCGTTGATGGCGAGCGAGAAGCTGCCCACCGCGCCATTGAAGCCGGGCGGCACATTTTCCTTGGGCAACGGCAGCACTTGCAACGTCAGCGGGTCGCTTTCCAGCGTGACGTTTCGCCAGTCCGTGAGCTGCCCGAACATGTTCCGCGCATTTGAGCGCGGGACATTCATCGCCATGGTGGCCGGGCCGAGGTCGAGCTTGCCGACCTTGGCCGGCACGACGAAAGATTTGAACACCGCCATTTGATAATTCCTGCCATTCACCGTGGTCGCGGATTGGGCGGGCTTCAACATTTTGCCCAGGGTGAATCCCTCCTCGTTGAAATGCGGCATTTCCGCGCCCTGCAACGCCAGGTAATAAAGCTGAACTTCCACCGGCAGAATTTCACCGACATAAACTTCGTTCTTGGGCACAACCAATTTGAGGAACGCGCCCCCGACATTGGCCTGGCCTTTGCCGCGTTCCAGCACGGTCAATTTGATCGGCTGACTCGTGAGATTCTGGCCATCCACCACCATTCGCATGGCGGGAATCGTATAGACGCCGGTTTTGGCAGGGGTCACCGCATAGGAATAGGTCACCGAAATGGATGATTGCACATTGCCATTGACGAAGGATACGGACCGTTGACTTGAGGTAGAAGGCCCGTTGAACGTCAGTCCAGGCACGGTGGGGAGGTTGGGTTGCGGGGCCTGGTCGCTGCCTTCGAAGTTAAGGGACAACGTGGCGTTCTCACCCATTGTCATGAGGTCGCGGTCAAGTGAGGCGGTGAAATTTGCCGCCCAGCCGGCAACGGGGTGCGCGAATTGGCACCAGACCGCCAACGCGAGGAGCCAACCCCACACCGGTCGGTGACATAAATCCCGAAGACCGGTTCGGTGTCCAGCCTTTAGGCTGTCCGTGGCCGGGAACACGCTAAAGGTGCTTGCGCACGGCCAAGGACACCAAACAACGCCGACACCGGAATCGCCGTAACCAAAATAATCTTTCAAACAGGCTCTTAATTGTAATCGTTTCCGCATTATTCGTTACGCGGCGGGTCTGGCCAATGGCCGCCCGCCTACGCAAGTATCACTTAACCCTGCCGGGCAAGTCTTTGTCCAGTCGCAACCCGCTGAAACCCGTCTGGCCGGACGATTTATGGACAGGCAAACCGCCGATTTGTTCGCCAAAAATGAATTGAAAAAACTCCGAAAGTGCCTTTAGGTTGGCCTCATGTCAGAAAGCTCCGGATTGCGCGAACTCAAAAAATTGCTCGTCCCGGGAGGATTGCCGGAGCTTGGGCCTGGCCCGCGGGATGGCGTGATGTCTTTCACGGAATTGAACGGGACGCTGGATCAATTGCTGGAAGAATCCGCGTTGCCGCCGGTTTCACGCGATCTCGTGCGCGGCGTGATGCTGCTTTGGCACGATCATCTCGATGAGGCGCACTTGATCGTGCAGACCATCGAAAATACCGACGGCAGTTTCCTTCACGGCATCATGCACCGCCGCGAACCGGATTATGGAAACGCGACTTACTGGTTCCGGCGCGTCCGCGACCACGCTGCTTTTCCAAAGTTGGCCGTGCGCGTGGCGCCGTTGTTGGACATGGACGGCAGCACAAAACTTCAATCCAGGCTCATCACGAGTGGCAAATGGGATCCGTTCGCTTTTGTCCAACTTTGCGAAAAAGTCGCTGCCAACCCGCCGGGCGACCCGGAAGCGGAAATCGCCCGAAAGATTCAGGGTCTTGAATCAGAGGTGTTGCTGGAATATTTCGTGAACGCCTGAAGACGCGCTCGGCGTGGGTCTCGGTTTTGGTGCAGCTCATTTTTTTGGGCGGTTTGGCTGTAGGTTCTAAAAAATATTCTGCTCTCAAGCGAATTTATCCGAATTTAAGCGGTACCAAGCGGTACGATCTCGCTTTCCCGCCGACTCAAATGGTCAAAAAGCAATAGTCAAACCGTCAAACTACTTGGATTTACTTGGACTTGGTTTGACCAGCGGAGGAAAACCGGGGAAAAATTAACAGGTTTACGCGGGTACAGAATTCTTCGCTCCGACGCGTAAGACCGGTTATGAACAATCAGTGTTGGCGTGCCTTTGGAATTCCAAAGGCATAAGCTGCTCGTCCCGCCATCGCATCCTTCGCGATGGTGAACATCCGCCCAGGATGTCAAGGAGCTAACTCCTCTTACTAGCCTAGACACTACTCCAAACCGGATGCTCACGCAAGAAATTTTCACTCGGATGTCGGGACTAATTCTTCACCAGCGCATTGACCAGGCCGTCAATGGTATGCGGTTTGGCTTCCACGTCGGCTTTAAGGCCAAGTGCGATGATCGCCTTGGTCGTTTCCGGGCCAATGGACGCAAGCCGCATTTTTGGAAACTTGGCGATCAACGCGGGCAAGTCAAATCGCGCGTGGAAATTCTCCACCGTCGAACTGCTCGTGAACGTGATCCAATCCGCGCCTTCGTTCAGCAAACGCGCCGCCGCGCCGTTTACGTCCTCGGTTTCCGGGACAGTCTGATAGCAGGCGATGTCATCCACGATGGCGCCGAGCGCTTCCAGGTCTTTCGGCAATTCCGGACTCGCCACCTGGGCGCGCAGCAAGAGAATTTTCAGGTTTTCGATACTCTCGTATTTGATGAGCGCCTTGACGATTTTGGCGCTCACATATTCTTCCGGCATCACATCCACTTTGAGGTGCATTTCCTTCAGCTTTGCGGCGGTCGCCGGCCCTACTGCCGCGATGCGCACGCCGCCGATGTCGCGTAAATCTTCAAAAGCCCGGAAAAAATATTCAAAAAACATGTTCACGCCGTTCGGGCTGGTGAAGACAATCCAATCGTAGGAATTCAATTCCAACAGGGCGTCGGCCAGGTCGGCCAGACGATCGGTGGGGGCGATCTTGATAGTGGGAATCTCCAGCACATCGGCGCTGAGGGCAGAAAGTTGGCGGGAAAGCTGGCTGGCTTGCTCGCGCGTGCGGGTGACCACGATGCGCTTTCCGAACAAGGCGCGTTCCTCGAACCAGTTTAATTTTTTTCGCAGCTTGACCACGTCGCCGATGACCGTGACGGCGGGCGCGGTGAAATGGGCCTGCTCGACCACATCCGCGATGGTCGCGAGCGTGCCCTCGAGGGATTGTTGCCGGCCAGTCGTGCCCCAGCGGACCATCGCCACCGGTGTGCCCGCGCCGAGGCCATGCTGGATCAGTTGTTTGGAAATTTCGCGAATGCGGGTCACGCCCATGAGCACGACCTTGGTGCCGGGGATTTTGGCGACTTGCGCCCAATCAATGCCGGAGCCGTTTTTGTCCGGGTCCTCGTGACCGGTGATGACGGTGTAGCTCGAACAATGTTCGCGGTGGGTAATGGGGATGCCCGCGTAATTCGGCGCGGCCACGGCGGAAGAAATTCCCGGGATGACTTCAAAATCAATTTTCGCCGCCGCGAGTTTTTCGGCTTCCTCGCCGCCGCGCCCGAAAACATAGGGATCGCCGCCTTTGAGCCGGACAACCAGCTTCCCTTCGCGCGCCTTGGCGACCAGCAGAGCGTTCAGTTCATCCTGCGGAATGGCGTGGTCCTTGGCGCGTTTGCCCGCGTAAATGATTTCAGCGGTCTTGGGCGCCAGGCGCAGCAAATCCAGGTTGACCAGCGCGTCATAAACCACCACCTCGGCAAGCCCGAGCAACTCCGCCCCGCGCAAGGTCAACAAGCCGACATCCCCCGGCCCCGCGCCCACCAGATAAACTGTGCCGTTTGATTTCATTCCCGGCGAATGTAAGCGTTGCATGGAATTCGTGCAATCCAACACGCCGAAAAAGACGAGGGATATACTGGGAAAGTTTCAGATGGCAAATGGTGTAAAGATATTAGAGCGCCTTCTAACAACCTCAACGAGGTTGTGCCTCAAAGCCCAAGGTTGCTGCTTTTGAGCAACCTTGGGTAATAGGTCAAATCAGTCTGCAACCTCGAAGAGGTTGTGGCAGACCTCTCATACCTTTCGGCCACAACCTCGTTGAGGTTGAAAAATCCATTACGCATTTTCCCAAGGTAGCCACGCGGACGTGGCAACCTTGGGCTTTGTTCCTCAACCTCTTCGAGGTTGCCGCTGCGACGTGGCACCGTTTGATTTACAATGGCGTCAAATGCGCTATGCTGATTCGATGACGGACGAGCAACGGCGGATTTTTAAACGGTGTATAAAGGATGGTTTGCGGATGCAACACCGTTTCTCGGCCGAACCGGTGCTCGGCCCGACGGGAAAAGGTTATCTCAAGTCCGAAGGGGTGGAAACTTTGCAACGCATCAAAGCCAGCCTCAAAAGATCCGCGGAGCGCAAAAAGCAAAGGCTTATTGCGTTAACCGCTCAGCCATCTGACGTCCAAGTTCCGCCGCCTCGTTGATGGGGCGCGTGGCTTCGCCGCGCTTCACCGGGCCGTCACGAAAGGAAACCGCGCGCAGGCGGATTTGGCCGCCGATGATTTCCGCGTAAGCGGCCACGGGGCTTTGACAGCCGCCGCCCATTGCCGCGAGAAAGGCGCGCTCGGCGGTGACGCAATGCTGCGTTGCTGGATGATTCAGTCGCTCGCAAATCGCCGCGATGCGCTCGTCCTGCGCCCGGGTCTCGATGCCGATGGCGCCTTGTCCCACGCAAGGGAGCATCACTTCCGGTTCCAGCACGGTGACCAAAATACCGGCCGGGATGCCTTCGCCGGTTAATTTTCCATCGCTCGTGATATGGAAATTCAAGCGCCCCAGACCGGCGGCTGCGAGCACGATGGCGTCGAGTTCCGCGCGGCTGGCAAGTTTTTCAATGCGCGTGAGAACATTGCCGCGATGCTCCACAATTTTCAGATCCGGACGATGCGCGAGTAATTGCGATTTCCGCCGCGTGCTGCTGGTGCCGATTGTCGCGCCTTGCGGAAAATCAGCGATGGCCGTGCCCGCTTTGAAACCGCGCTTCGCGTCCGCGCGATAAATCAGGACATCGCGCACATCGGCCCGATTGCCGATCGCGCCCAGCGCAAGTCCATCCGGCAACTCCGTCGGCAAATCCTTGAGACTGTGGACGGCGAGGTCGGCCTCATTGGCAAGCAAGGCGACTTCAAGTTCCTTGGTGAAAAGTCCCTTGGGCAGGTTTTCGCCTTCCTTGGATAATGAGGCCGTCTGCAATTTATCGCCGGTGGTCTTGATGATTTTGATCTCAAAAGCGATTTCTGGAAAAGCGCTCCGGCACTGGCGGAGCACGTTATTGGACTGCGCGAGCGCGAGCGCGCTGCCGCGCGAGGCGATGAAGATGGGGGGGGGCATGAAATGTTGCGTGTTGCGTGTTGCGTGTTTAGGGATGGGCGTGGTGTCGCGTTTGTAAATTTAGAGGGCGTTAGGCCATTGGCGGATCGTTGAGTGATTCGCTTGGGGTTGAATTGTAAGTGACGGATTCTTCTTCGAGTTTATTGCCGCGTTGAGCGGGAATGATTGCCAGAAGCTGGCGAATAATCTGCGTCATCAATCCCATACGGTGGCTGGCTACTACTTCGGTCAATATGTGGCGACCTTGGTAATACCAATTTCGTGTCTCCCGGGCGGACCCAAGCGCATACTCGTAAAAGCGTGCCTGGTCCCTCCCGGATTGACGGCTGTAGCCTTCAGCGATATTTGCGCTGATGGATCCAACCGCGCGGTTCAATTGGTCGGCGAGACTGATGGTGCGTTTATCGCGGATCAATTTCGAAACATCATGCCAGGCCAAATCAATTGAGAACAGACTGAGCCGGTAAACTTCCATGCGCCAAAGCGGATCGCCCTTTATTTCCGATGGAACAGAAATTGACCAATCCTCATAGGTCATTGGCGCCTTCCGCGTTCAACACGCAACACGCAACACGCAATATATTATTCATGTCCAAAAGCTGGCTTCGCGTCGCCGGGCGGACGCGAAGGAATCGCGCCGCTGACCAGCGCCTTCGCTTTTTCGCGGATGATGGCTTCGCAACGCGCGATTTCTTTTTTCCGCTGGTTGAGATAATCATTCGCAATGGCCTGGAGGTCGTCAATGTTGTAGAGATAGACATTTTCCAGAAAGTTGACCTCGGGTTCGATGTCGCGCGGCACGGCAATGTCTATCAGCAACAGGGGCCGGTTTTTGCGCAGTTTCATCAGCGGGGCCAGCTTGGCGCGGTCGAGCACGTAATGCGGCGCGGAGGTGCTGCTGATGACGATGTCAATTTTTGGAAATTCCGCGGCCCAGTCGTCAAATTGGATGGCGCGGCCGGATAATTGTCGGGCCAGCTCGATCGCCCGTTCATGGGAACGGTTGGATACAATGATGCTTTGGACGCCGCGACTGAGCAGGGCGCGGGCGGTCTTTTCGCTGGTATCGCCCGCGCCAATCACCATCACATGATGACCGCTGAGAGTGGTGAAGATTTTTTCCGCGAGTTCGACGGCCACGGAACCCACCGACACGCTGCCGCGCTGGATGTTCGTTTCCGTCCGAATGTGCTTGGCCACATTAAAGGCTTTTTGAAACGCCTTGTTGAGCCGGCTGCCGGAATGACCGTGCTGCAAGGCGACATCATAGGCTTTTTTTAGCTGGCCAAGAATTTCGGTTTCACCCAGCACCATCGAATCCAGACCGGCGGCAACTTTGAACAGGTGTTCGAGGCTGTTCGGCTCGGTCAGGGTATAAAGTTCATCCGTGAGCGGATCGCGGTAATCATGGCAATTGACCAGGAACTCGCGCAACGCGGGAAATGCCGCGCGCGGCTCCATTGGCGTCACGGCATAAAGTTCGACGCGGTTGCATGTGGAGAGAATCACCGCCTCGCTGACCAGACCGGAATCGCGCAGTAATTGCAATGTGGCCGGGATGCGCGCCTCGGCGAATGCAAACCGTTCGCGCACCGTGACGGGCGCGGAATGATGGCTCAGGCCGATGACGAGGATGGACATGGTCAGGAAGTGCGGAGTGCGGAGTGCGGAGTGCGGAGTTTCGGACGGGGGGCGCGTTCAAGTGTCGCGCGGTGGTTTGGTTCAAGGTTGGTTTGCATGGGCGCGAAAATCAGGATTTGTGAAGTGGCGAGAGGAGCATGAATCCCCAAAACGTCAGCAAGATGAACGCGAAACTTGCCAGCGTGCCCCAGGCGAAGCGCCGTCCGCCCTTGCCGGTCCAACGCATCACCAGCAGGACCAGATAAACCACCCAGACGAAAATGGACCATAGGATGATGGGGTCGCTGCGGAAATAAACGCCGTGCTTCTGGTGCATCAATTCCGGGTAGAGCGAAAGGCCGGCGGTGAGCAGGACCAGCCCGATGGTGACAAAACCGCTGGCGATTTTTTCCAGCCGTTGAATCGGCGGCAAGAGCGAGAGAATGGCGCGGAGCTTGTGAAATTTGAGGTCGTGCTCCTGCGTGAGATACATGACGGCGGCGACGGAGCCCAAGCCGAACGCTCCGAACGAAAGAAAAATCAAGGAGGCATGCAGGCTGGCCCAGGCGTTGCCGAACTGCGGAACCCCGATCTGTTTTGGGTCCAGTTCGGGCATCAGGGCGAACACACCCATTACAAACAAAACTGGCGAGGCAAATACGCCCAGGAACCGCAGTCGCGACCAAAGGCCCAGCGCAAGATTCGCCGCCACGATGGTCCACGCGATGAAGAGCGTGGCTTCATAAACATTGTTGACCGGGCAGCGTTCCAGGGAGAAACCGCGTTTGACCATGGCGGTGGTATGAAAGGCAAACGCGGCCAGGAGCAGGAAATAATTATTCCGGCTGTCCTGGCGGAAACCTTTGCGCCAGAGGAAAACGGAATAAAGCATGCTGAACCCGTAAAGAATTACGGCCAGCGCGAAGTAATGACGATCGGTAAACCAAGCCACATCGTTAGATTAATCCACGCAGGCATGGCTGCAAGCCGCAAAATGGGCCAATCTCTGAAAGCGTCTCTGAAAAACCACTTTGATTATGGTAGTTGCATCCTGTTTTGCTCGGTGTCCACGCTTTAGCGTGTGCCCGTGCCCAGACAGCCTAAAGGCTGGACACCGAACCGGCTCTTATTGCGGCGTCTTAAGAATTGATGATTTGGGCAAGGTCTGCTGAAGCAGAGATTCGGCTTGGCTGGCTGATGCCTTGGCAACGTCCGCCAAACCGGCGGCGGTGCCGCTGACGAAGGCGGTGGAGGTGGACGTTCCCTGCACCTGATAGCTCAGGCCATTATAGCTGACCACGTTATCGCCCGGGGCAGTCATGTCAACGAAGCTGCCGCGATTGGCATACGAAGCAAGGTTTCCGGTGCTGTCCGTGGCGGTCACCGAAATGACTCCGGCGTAAGCGGCTGGGAAGGTGGGCGTCGTGACCGGTTCGTTGCCCGCTGCGGCATAAATGGGGATTCCCTGCTGGATAACTTGATTGATGGTATCGTGCAATACCTGGCTGTCGCCCGTCCCACCGAGACTGAGGTTGATTATATTAGCGCCACTGTTTACCGCCGCTACGATGCCCTGGGCGACATTGAAAGTGGACGTGGATTCGCTGTTCCCATAAACATTCACCGGTTGAATCATAACGGAAGTGCTGCCACCGGTGGTTTTTTGCAAAGCATCCAGAATGGTTTCGGCCATGGCGGTGCCGTGGGTGATGCTGGTTGAAGGCGTGACATCGCCCGCGACATTGATTTCGGGCTTGATGAAGGCATCCAGGCTGGAACCGAGGGATTGAACGGGTGTGTCAATCAAGCCGACCACAAGCTGATTGTTGCCACTTGACTTGGGTTTCAATTGCAATGCGGGGTTCGCGCTATCCGTTCCGGCCAGCGTGGGTGTCGCGTCAATCGGATAATTGAAGCCGGTGTTCGCGACATCGGGATTATTGGCAAGTTGTGCGCTCGCGGCCTGCGTGGCGGCGTCATCCTGAAATTGCAGAAGATAGGCGTGCTGGGCGTCCATGCGCCCGATGACCTTGGCATTCAAGGAGCGCGCAAGGTCATCAATCTTGGTCTTGGAACCGGGCTTCAAAGTGACCACCAGTTGGTTCGGGATTGGCTCGGCAGGTTTTCTGACCGGGGCGATGAGACGGGTTGCCTGTCCCCGGGCGGTGCGAAAAACGTAAAGCTGGGACGGCCCATTCGTTTGCGGGACAACCACAAAGTTAAGATCGCCGAGCAGGGAATGAAGGGCTTCGCCGGTATTCAAATTTTTGAACTTGGCGGAAACATTGTGAACGGCGTTGGGATCGAGATAAACCCTCCAACCGGTCGCAGCGGCGACGTGTTCGAGAAGTTGGCGCACATCCCAAGTGCTGATGTCGGCATCCACGCTCTGCTTGTCCTTATGCCAGGCAATTGAATCGGCCCCAGCCTGGAGTTGCGAAGCGCCAAGCGAGATTGCCAGCAGCGCGAATATCAGAGTCCATTTGAAACGACCTATTCGGTGTCCAGCCTTCAGGTTGGCCGCAATGGGGGACGCGCTAGACCGTGGATTCCCAAAACGATCTGAATGGCCTTGGCGCGACAAATTCATATTACCGAGAGCAATATAGTCATGGTGAAACACTAACGCGATAAAATTGTTGCGCGGGACTGGTATTAGTTTCAGTCCATTGGCCCAGCGAATTGGTCGGAGTGACGATGGCGCGGAGCTGGAAAGCACTGCCTAGACTACTGGTGCTGAGTATGTTATAGCTGCGTCCGGCAGTTGCCGGCCAGACGAGAATGGGGGCCGCACCACTGATCTGCACCGGAAACGGATAATCCAGACCAATCAGGCTGGTTCCGGCGTAATTCACGCCGATCAAGCCCACCGTCTGGGTTGCGGTCCGGTATTGATGGCCAGACTTATCCGTCACGATGGCATAAAACGGGTGCGAACCGATGCCAAGGTTGGTGAGGTTGATGGAAAAAGTGGCCGTCGAGAGATTGGAGACGGCGGCGAGCAAACCACCGGTGCCGAAGAGTTGAATGGTGCTGATGTTGGTGGGACTGGCGGTGACGGTGAATTGCAGCGAAGGTTGGAGCGAAGAGTTTGTGCCGCCCACCAGCGCCGAAAAACTGGCAGTCAGCGAGGTGTTCTTGATGATGATGTCCTGGGTCGCCCTTGTCTGGGTATGAACGTGGCTGCCTTCGTAAGCGACGGCAATCAATTCATGATAACCATCACTGAAGTTGGTAGTTTTGAAAGGGATGGTCACCGGCAAATTCGTGGCGCCGGCGGTGATATAAAGATGGTTGCGCGGCGGGAGATCATCTTGATTGTCGGAAATGGTGAAGGTGCCGTTTGCACTGAAGAGCATGTCCGCAGGACCGGTGAGATTGGCCTTGATTTGCGCGGCGGCATAGCCCTGGCCGTTGACGAAAAGGACGAAAGCAACCTCGTTGCCGGCGTCCAGCAGGTTGCCAGCCGTCAGGCCATCCGAACCTTGCAGGCTGACGTCGTTGGTGACGGCATCAATCAATTGCTGGGTGAATTGTCCGAGGGTTGCGGCTGAGTTTGTGTTCGTGACGCTGACAGTGACTATGACGTTGTTCGTCTTGGTTACAGTCAGTTTCAGGACGTTGCCGACATTAAGCGTGCCAGTTTCTTCAATCACGTATTGCTTGAATCCATAGGCGATGGTGTCGAGAAAATTGGTCGGATTCGTGGCGCTGGCGTGGATGAAAGTCGTGAGCGGCCCGGAACTTGCCGTGGCACTCGTCGAAAGGGAAATTTGCCCGCCGGTCCTGGTGGGCGCGGCGGTGGATTCCAACTGAATGCGGTCGCCGTGCGCAGTGGCGGAAACTTCGGTCAAGTTCTGATAGGCGATTCCGTTCAACACGGTGACGAGATTGCTGGCCACCGATTTGATGGTCGCGCCCGCAGGCACGGAGTAACTCGTCGCATAGCCGTTTAGCGTGACATGCAGCACGTTGCCGGATTGCGGCGGGATGTTAGTGACGGTTTGGAGCCAGTTGCCATCGAGAAAAAAGTCCACCTGTTGCAGCGGATGCAGCGCGTCGCTGGCGGTGAATTGAACGGATAGGTTCGTGGTTCCTGAGACAATGGTGTTGCTCCCCAATCCATTCCACGCGCCGGAGCCAGGTTGGGCGAACGGCGCGGCCAGGGGTTCGCCAGCCACCAAACCCTGATAGCCATTCGTAAGGCTTTGGTAATAACATTCTGCGAGGCTAAAACCGCGTGATTGATAAAAATAAATTTGCGGATCGGGAAATTTTTCGAGGTAAGCGCAAGGTTCGATTACGGTGCCATAACTGCCGGACGCGCCGGCGCCCAGGAAATTAAACAGAACCGGCTGGTCGTTAGAGTCAAACAGCCTCCCGCCAAAAGAGGTCAGGTTATCCGCCATTGCTCCCGGCACGAAAAGCGGGATAGGGGAAATGGAGAAGGGCGCGCCCCAGCCGTTTTCATAACCCAAAATCTGGCTGGTGAAGGACACGGCGCTGTTGGCAAGGCTCTGCATGTTCGTCCGCATGACGGAATAATTTCCACGCAGACGGGTGTTAAAAACCGGATTGTCGAAGGAGGCCAAGCGCCCGTTGCGGTCGGAATCGGCGCTCATGCCAAGCCAGACAGTCTGCGAGGGAAAGGTGCCGTCGCTGATGGTACCCTGGCTTACCACCATTTCGGCCGTGGGCAGATCGTTGGCGGTGATCATCGTGACCAAAAAATAATTGCTCGAAGAACTGATGGGCGGCGTCTGGCGAAAGATACTCTCGCTGCCGGCATAGAGATTCGTGGAACCGTCGGTTATTTCACAAGGGTAGTTATAATCGGGATCGTTCTTGAACCCATAAAAAAGCGCGGAGGTGGTGCTGTTGTAGCCGTTGGTGCCATTAACAATCCGGTAAGGAATGTCCATGGAAAGCACCACGTAATCAATCTGATTGGTCAATTGATTGCTGGCCAGCATGGCGAGAAAAGGATTGAGCAGCGTGTTGTTAAAATCCGTCAACGCCCATTCCGTGTTGGTGCCCGTCCAATTGATGCGCAGATAATTCTGCGGCGGCACCTGGCGCAGTTGCCGGTAATAATTGCCCAATTGCACCGAATTGGCGCTGTTTTGATTCACCACGACGACGACATTTAAGCCGCTTCCACCTGCCCAAAGGTCAGGGGTGAAGCAACACATCAACAGGCAAATCCAACGACCGGAAATTGTTTTAAGCACTGAGGAAGTCTCGCAGAGGTTCCGGAATTAGTAAAGCGGACAGGTTGCGCCGGAATTTCAGCTTGCGACCGACGGGGCTTTATTGTTATCACTCTGCCTAATTATGGCAGCCATTGGTCGTTTTCAAAAGGGTGACGAGGTCTTCCACGCCAAAGTCGTGGACGGGGAACTGTTTCGTTTGCGCGGGGATGTGTTTGGCTCTCCATCATTCGATAAAAAGCCGACTCCGTTCAAGGGCTTGCGAACGCTGACACCGGTTTTGCCGTCCAAAATCATCGCCGTGGGCTTGAACTATGCGGACCACGCCAGGGAATCGGGAAAACCGCTGCCGAAAGAGCCTTTGTTCTGGTTCAAAGCCACCACCTCTCTCATCCCGGATGGCGGCAAGATCGAAATTCCTTTCCCAAAGCACCGCACAGACCATGAAGCCGAACTGGCAATCGTGATTGGCCGGCGCGTCCGGAACGTCACCCCGGCGGCGGCGGCGCGTTATATCCTCGGTTACACCGCCTCGCAGGACATCAGCGACCGCACGATCCAGAATGCGGAAAGCCAGTGGGCGCGCGCGAAATCATTCGATACTTTCACTCCGCTGGGGCCGTTTGTGGAGACAAAGATTGACCCGCATGATTTGACCATTCAACTCTTTCAGAACGGCCAATTGCGCCAGAACTCGAACACCAACCAGCTGGTTTTCAACTGCTACCAACTGGTGAGTTTCATTTCCACTAATATGACACTGTTGCCCGGCGACATTATTTGCACCGGCACGCCGAGCGGCGTTGGCCCCATCGAATCCGGCGACCGGTTGGAAGTGCGGATACAAGGACTGGCGCCTTTGGTCAACACCGTCAAGTAATTGCGAATGTCGAGTTTCGAATTTCGGATCAGGAGAATTCGAAGCTATGAATGATTTGACGCCACGGACGAAGAAATTTGCCCTTGATGTGATCAGGCTTTGTGCGGTGTTTCCGCGCGGCATGGAGTCACAAATTATCACGCGACAATTGATGCGTTCTGCAACTTCGGTCGCGGCAAATTATCGTTCCGCCTGCCGGGCGAGGTCCAAGCCCGATTTTATCAACAAACTTTCGACCGTGGAGGGGGAGGCTGATGAATCATGCCTTTGGCTGGAAATGCTTGCTGAACTCACAAAAAAGGAAAATGCTGAACTGGTTCGTCTCACAAAAGAGGCGGGCGAGCTTGTCGCAATTATGGTAAGCTCCAAAAAAACCGCCCGTGGCGGAGACGGCAACAAAACCTGATTCCAATAAATAAAAAACTTGGTCGCAAATAATGGGCCAGATTGCTTCCAAACTGAGGCTCTTCATTCGACATTCGAAATTCGTCACTCGACATTACCAATATGCTCTGGACAAATACTTTTATTCCAACGTTGAAGGAAACTCCGGCTGAAGCCGAGATCACTTCGCACAAATTATTGCTGCGCGCGGGACTGGTGCGGAAGCTCACCGGGGGCTTATACACATTTCTGCCGCTGGGTTTGAAGGCGTTGCGGAAAGTGGAGAAGATCGTGCGCGAGGAGATGAATCGCGCCGGCGCGCTGGAGGTCCTCATGCCCGCGCTGCAACCGCCCGAGATTTGGAAGCAGAGCGGCCGTTATGAGACTGCGGGCGAAGTTTTGTTCAAGGCGCGCGATCACGACAAGCGTGAATGGATCCTCGGGCCCACGCATGAGGAAGTCATCACCACACTTGTGGCCAGCGAAATCAATTCCTACCGGCAAATGCCGAGGAATTTTTACCAGATTCAAACCAAGTTCCGCGATGAGCTTCGCCCGCGCTTCGGCCTGATGCGCGCGAAGGAATTCATCATGAAGGACGCCTACAGCTTTGATGCCACGGATGAACTTGCGCAGCTCAGTTACCAGAAAATGTACGATGCCTACGCGCGAATCTTCCAGCGTTGCGGGCTCAAGGCCATCGCGGTGGAAGCGGACACGGGCGTGATGGGCGGCAAGTTTTCGCACGAATTCATGGTGCCCGCCGAGACGGGCGAAAATGAAGTCGCCTACTGCGAGGCCTGCGGTTACGCCGCGAACCTCGAGAAAGCGACGAGCGGAATCCCAAAAACCGCCGCGCGCGAAATCGGCGCGGCCATTGAAAAATTTGCGACGCCCGGCGTCGTGACCATCGAGGCCTTGAGCAAGGCTCCATACGGCGTGCCGGCGAATCGGCAGATCAAGACGCTCGTTTACATTGCGGACAGCCAGCCGATCCTCATTTTAATCCGCGGCGACGATCAGTTGAACGAAACGAAACTCATGGCGAGAATCGGAGCGCAAGCGGCGCGTCCGGCTGATATCAAGGATGCTGCGGACCTGGCGCACTTTACCGCCTTGGGCGCGAAGCCCGGCTCCCTGGGCGCGGTCGCCAATGTGCCATCAACCTGGAAGATTTACGCCGATAACCGTCTGCAAGGCGCGAACGAAATGACGACCGGCGCAAATGAAGATGGTTTCCATTTCCGCAACGTCTCCATCGAACGCGACATCAAAGTGACGCAGTGGCATGATTTGCGCACGGTGGCCGCCGGCGAACCTTGCGTGAAGTGCGGCAAGCCGCTGAAGATCGGCCGCGCAATTGAAGTCGGGCACGTTTTCAAACTGGGCACCAAATACAGCGAGAAACTGAACGCGCTCTTCCTCGACGAAACGGGCAAGCAACAACCCGCCGTCATGGGCTGCTACGGCATCGGCGTGACGCGCACGTTGCAGGCCGTCATCGAGCAATCAAACGACAAGGACGGCATCATCTGGCCGTTGAGCGTGGCCCCATATCAAGTCTGCATCACGCCATTGAGCGTGTTAGCCGGAAGTCCCGTGATGACGCTGGCGGAAAAAATTTACGGCGAACTGATGGCCAAGGGTGTGGATGTGATTCTTGATAACCGGGACGAACGACCTGGAGTGAAATTCAAGGATTCCGAGTTGATCGGCTTTCCCATCCGACTGGGCATCGGCGAGAAATCGCTGGCCAAGGGCGAAGTGGAATTGAAATTGCGCGGCGGAGCCTTGACCCCGGTGAAAGCCGATGAAGCCGTGGCTAAAATCCTCGAATTATTGAGTCAGACTTAAGTGCAGTGATTCCAAGGTAAACGCGGGGATGGTTTTAGCCACAGATGGCACAGATTTCACAGATGGAACGGAAAATGATTTTTTCGATGATTCATCGTTTGAAGTACGATAAATTTTACGTTCTTCCGATCAACTGCTAAATCTGTGAAATCTGTGGCTAAAGGTTTTTTGAAATTCAGCCCAGTGTTTTGGCGAATTTCTCCAACCGATCGAGGCCCTTCTCGATATTCGCCATGCTGGTGGCGTAGCTGATGCGCAGATAATCATCGGCGCCAAAGGCGATGCCGGGCACGGCCGCGACTTTTTCCTGCTCCAATAACTTCGCGCAGAACTCGGTGGATTTGAGGCCGAGCCTGGAAATATTCGGAAACAGATAAAACGCGCCCCGGGCATTGACGCAACTGATGCCGGGAATGCTGTTCAATTTCTTGTGCGCGTAGCTGCGGCGGCGGGCGAATTCCGCCAGCCAGATTTTCAGATGGTCCTGCGGGCCGTTCAGCGCCGCCACGCCGCCTTTTTGCGCGAACGAATTCGGGTTGCTCGTGCTGTGGCCCTGGATGGCATCAATGGCTTTGGCGATTGGTTCCGGCGCGGCGAGGAAACCGAGCCGCCAACCGGTCATGGACCATGCCTTCGCGAAACCATGCACGACAATCGTATGCTCGTAATGCGCCGGTGAAAATCCCGCCACGCTGACATGCTCCGCGCCGTCATAAACGAGCTTTTCGTAAATCTCATCGCTCATGATGAGCACGTCCTTCTCCACGCAGATGTCGCCGAGCGCTTTGATTTCTTCGCGCGAATAGAGCGAGCCGGTCGGGTTGCTGGGCGAGTTCAGGATGAACAACCGCGTCCGTGGCGTGATGGCCTTACGTAGTTGTTCCGGCGTCACCTTGAATTCGGTTTTGTCCGTGGTCTCAATAATCACCGACCGGGCGCCCGCGAGTTTGACCATCTCCGGGTAACTCAGCCAATAGGGCGCGGGAATGATGACCTCGTCGCCCTCCTCGCAGGTCGCGAGAATGGTGTTGTAACAGGAATGTTTGCCGCCGCAGGAAACAATGATTTGCGACGGTTTGTAACTGAGGCCGTTATCTCGCTTGAATTTATCCGCAATGGCCTGGCGCAATTCCGGAATGCCGGCGGCGGGGGTGTATTTGGTAAAACCATCGGCGAGCGCCTTGGCGCAGGCGTCCTTGATGTGTTGCGGCGTGTCGAAATCCGGTTCGCCCGCGCCAAAACCGACGACGTCAATTCCCTCGGCCTTCATTTGTTTGGCCTTGGAATCAATCGCCAGCGTGAGCGACGGGGTGAGCGTCGCGGCGCGATGTGAAATTTTGTATTTCATAATTGGATGAAAAGGAATAGCGAGCGGAGGCGGGGAGCGCAAGCGGGAAGTGCGCGCGTGCGACCATCCGCCAATAATCAAATAATTGTGGGAGACGAGGTAACGAGACTCTGATTGTTCCGAGAGAGCAAGACAAAGTTAGAGTCTCGTCACCTCGTTTCCTACGAGTTTTAAATAAGCTGCCGGCTTTCGTGGCTACTTCTTAAACAAATCCGTAACGCCTTTGCCCGCTTTTTGAAGACTGTCCGCTCCGCCTTTGCCGAGGTCTTTCAACTGGCCGGCCATGTTGCTGATGGCGTCGGTCGCGGCGCTGGTGACGCTGGCGAGCAGCGGTTTCATAATCGCCTGCACCAACTCGTCTGCGGTCACACCGTTTTCCGCCTGGCCGATATTCTGCAGATGCAGCGGCGGCAGCGGGATGGTCATGGTCTTGTTTCCCAAACCCGGCAGGTTCAAGACCAAATTCACCTTGGTGCCTTCGATGTCAATGTCCTTCACGATGAATTTTTTTGGTTTGCCGCTCGGAGTCACCGGCCCGGCGTTGGTGCCGGAAGTGCCGGTGCCTTTGACGTTGTCCATTATTTTCGTGAGATTATTCGCGCTCAAGGAACCTTCCAGCGTGATCTCCGCGGATTTCACCTTGATTTCATTGACCACGATGGTGTCCGCAAACACCGAGCCGACGCTCACGCCCACCTTCATGTCTTCGACCTGCATGGCCGAGGGCGACTTGTAACCGTCCGGATTGCCGACAAACAATTTGGAAAGTTCGCCGCTGCCGGAGAACGGCGAGATGGTTGCCGAGCCAAGTTTCACGTCCACTTTCGTGATCATCGGACCGGCGGTCTCGACGCCCTTTTTGACAATCGAGTTGAGCAAAAAGAAAACCACCAGGAGCCCGACCAGCACCAGCGCAAACAGCGTCACCAGAATTCCGACGATAATTTTTTTCATAAAGAGTTTTGAGTTGATGAGTCGTTAGCCTTTTGGAAACGTACGACGGTTTAATGTGCGAATCAAGGTCATCCTTGAGCAGGGACGCCCAACAGGTCAAGCGGAATGTCAACTTCTGGGACACAAGAAATCGTCTGGTTTTTGAAATTTTTGCTTGAGAAAATCGCGGGGATCTCCGATGATATTCCTAGTCAGTAGAGCGGTTTTAATACCGCCTCGCTCTTTGGAAAATGGGCAAAGAAATTTACCCTGCCATGTTCGTGATCCTAACAAAGTCCTTGAACCGTAGTTAATAAAAAACGGAGCCTCTATTTCGGTTGCGGCCGACAGGCCTTCACTGGAAGTCGAAAAAAATCGATCGGGTTCCACCTATTCCTAAGGCGTTCAATTGGAACTGTTACACACGGCATTACGGCGGGGTTTTTTTTATTTTTGATTGGTGATTTTGGATTTTTGATTTTGTGGAGCGCACGCGCCCCCGCGTGCTGCGGTTGGCGCCCACGCCAACCGCCGAAAGGCCATGCACGAACGACAAGTGGATTTCGTGACGGCATTCATTCTCTTTTTCGCGGCGAGGCGCCGCGAATTGCACGCGGGGGGCGCGTGCGATCCCCGGGGAGGGAAACATTTCCGGGCTGTCCCCATTTTTTGTTTTTGGTATGGCGGTCGGGTGATGGTAATTTTAGGCGATGTCACGGGATGACTTGTTTGCCGCGCCCCCGGCGCCGGAGGTTGCCGCCACTGAGAGTTCGGCGGTCGAACCACCCCGGCACATGCCGCTGGCGGCGCGAATGCGTCCTCGCCAGCTTTCCGAATACGTCGGCCAGAGCCACATTCTAGGCCCCGGCCAATTGCTCCGCCGAGCGATCGAGGCCGACCGCATCCAATCGTTGATTTTCTACGGGCCGCCCGGGACCGGCAAAACTTCGCTCGCGCAAATCATCGCGCGGCAGACCCGCAGCAAATTTGAGCGGCTCAGCGGCGTTGAATCCAACGTGGCCGACATGCGCCGCGTGCTGTCCGCCGCGACGAACCGTCTCGCCAACAGGGGCCAGCCCACCATTCTGTTCATTGACGAAATTCACCGTTTCAACAAGGCGCAGCAGGACGTTTTGCTGCCGGATGTCGAAAGCGGAGTCGTCCGGCTCATCGGCGCGACGACACATAATCCATTTTTCTTCGTGAATTCGCCGCTGGTTTCGCGCTCGCAGATTTTTGAGTTGCGCCCGCTTTCCGAGGAAGAGCTTTACGATTTGCTTCATCGCGCCCTGGCCGATTCCGGGCGCGGCCTGGGCTATCTGAAAATTCAAGCCGATGAAACGGCTTTGCGGCATCTCGCCAAACTTGCCGATGGTGACGCGCGCAAGGCGTTGAACTCGCTGGAAATCGCCGCGCTCACCACGAATCCCGCGGCCGACGGCGTCATTCATATTGATCTGATCGTGGCGGAGCAGAGCATCCAGCGCAAAGCCATCGTTTATGACGGCGATGGCGACGCCCATTACGACACGATTTCCGCGTTCATCAAATCCATGCGCGGCAGCGACGTGGACGCGACGCTTTATTGGCTGGCGAAAATGATCCACGCCGGCGAAGACCCGAGATTTATTTCGCGGCGCATCATGATTTGCGCGGCGGAAGACGTGGGGCTGGCCGACCCGATGGCCCTGGTGCTGGCGAACGCGGCGCATCAGGCGGCTGAATTCGTGGGCTGGCCCGAGGCTCGGATTCCCATTGCGGAAGCGGCCATTTATATTGCGACGGCGCACAAAAGCAACAGCAGCATCCTGGGCATTGACGCGGCGCTGGAGGATGTGCGTTCCGGGCGCACCCTGGCGGTGCCGGAACATTTGCGCGACGCCCATTATGCGGGCGCGAAGAAGCTGGGCCACGGCGAGGGATACCAGTATGCGCACGATCATCCGGAGCATTTCGCCGCGCAGGATTATCTGGGCGCGGACAAACATTATTACGAACCCACGGACCAGGGCGTGGAAAAGAAAATCAAGGAGCGCGTGGAAAAATGGCGAGCGTTGCTCGCGGAAAGCCGGAAACCGAAATCATGACCGACGCGCAGAATCAAAAGGCCGTTCTCCGTTCGCAAGTCCGCGCCATCCTGGACAAAATGTCCGTTTCCGAACGGGCGGATGGTTCGCTGCAGGTTTGTTATCGCCTGGAACAACAGGCCATCTGGCGCGACGCGAAAAGCATTCTTTTTTACGCGCCGCTGCCGGAGGAGCCGGACATTTGGAAATTACTGGAGGACGCGATTGCGGCGGGCAAGCAGGTGTTGCTGCCGCGATTTGTCCCGGAACATAATCATTATGTGGCGTGTCATATCCGGGATGCGATTCAAGACGTGAAGCCGGGAAAATTCGGCGTCCGCGAGCCGTTGGCGGCGTGCGAGAAAATTTTGTTAAACCAACTGGACTTGATCCTAGTACCTGGGTTAGCCTTCGACCTGGATGGACGCCGGCTGGGTCGTGGAAAGGGGTTTTATGACCGATTGCTTGGAGCCATTCACGGCCCGACGTGCGGAGTGGCGTTTGACCAGCAAATCGTCAGCCCTATTCCGGTCGAGCCACATGACATGCGTTTGAGTTTTATCCTGACGCCGACGCGCTGGCAGTGCGAGCAGCCGCGCGCGGTTTTGAAATGACCTTGTTGGAAAATATCGCGGTAGATGGCGCTGTCCTGTTGGCGGGCGCAGCGCTTGGTTATGGCTTTCTGCGGTCGAAAATCAATACCGCAAGGAAGCTCGAATCCATTCAGGCGCAGTCACTTCTGGAAACTTCCAAGCGCGATGCCGAAACCGTCGTCCGTGACGCGCGGCTCGCGGCCAACGAGGAAGCGCTCAAAATCCGCGAGCAAACCGAGCAGTCCTTCACCACCCGGCGGCAAGAACAGGCGGAATCGGAACGCCGTCTCGCCGAACGCGAGTCACTGATCAACGGGCAATTGGAACGGCTCGTCCTGGTCGAAAAAAATTTGCAGAAGCAAAAGGCGTCCCTGGAAACGCAGTCCGAATCCATCGCCGCGCAGCAAGCGGAATTGCAATCGCTCACGCAGCAACGCCGGGAACAATTGCACACCCTGGCGCATTTGACGGAGGCTGAGGCGCGCGCGCAATTCCTCAAGGAAATCGAGTCGGAAGCCATGCGGGACGCCAGCGATCTTTCCCACCACATCGTGGATAACGCGAAAGCGACCGCCGAGGAAAAAGCGCGGCAAATCATCAGCCTCGCCATCCAGCGTTACGCCGGCGAACATACTTTCGAAACCACCACGTCCACCATCGCCCTCCAGGGCGAGGACATGAAGGGGCGCATCATCGGCCGCGATGGGCGCAACATCCGCGCTTTCGAAGCCGCCACGGGCATCACTGTGCTGATTGACGACACGCCCAATGCGGTGGTGCTTTCCGGCTTTGATCCCGTGCGGCGCGAGATCGCCCGCGAAGCCATGACGCGGCTGATCATGGATGGACGCATCCATCCCACGCGCATTGAGGAAGTGGTCACCAAAGTCACCGAGGAAATTGACGAAAACATTGTGCGCCTCGGCGAGGAAGCCGTTTTGAAAACCGGTCTCGCGCCGGTTCATGCCGAAATCGTCAAGTTGCTGGGACGATTGCATTTTCGCCACAGCTATTCGCAAAATGTGCTCGACCACTCCATCGAAGTGGCCCATCTGATGGGCATCATGGCTGCGGAATTGGGCCTGGATATTGCCATCGCCAAGCGCACCGGGCTGTTGCATGACATTGGCAAGGCGGTGAACCATGAAGTGGAAGGCCCGCACGCCATCGTGGGCGCGGAGTTCATCAAGCGTTACGGCGAAACGGAAGCAGTCGTCAACGGCGTCGCCTCGCACCATAATGACGTGCCGCCCATTGGTCCGTGGGGCATCCTCGTCAGCGCCGCCGACGCCATCAGCGCCTCACGCCCCGGCGCGCGTTCGGAAACGATGGCCACCTATCTCAAGCGGATTGATGACCTGGAAAAAATCGCGCTCTCGTTTCCGGGTGTGGAAAAATGTTTTGCTGTCCAGGCTGGTCGTGAATTGCGCGTCCTCGTTCATCCCGAGCAAATAAACGATGACCAGGCGTTCGGGTTGGCGCGCAATATTGCCCTAAAGATCGAGGACGGGATGCAGTATCCGGGCCAGATTAAAATCACCGTCATTCGCGAAACGCGTTGCGTGGAAGTGGCGAAGTGAGGGAGGAGAAGCTCCAAGCGCCAACCTCCAAGCTCCAGAGAATATTCAAACACCAAATTCCAAACGCGAACGCTCGCGAAGTTTCTGGAGCTTGTGAGCTTGGTGCTTCTCTGGTGCTTGGAGGTTGGCGCTTGGAGCTTATCGGTAAACCCTTTCCACTGGAAGAACCGCGAAAAACGCCAGAGGCAACCGTAAAACGCCAAACGCGTCAACCCTCACCGTCCCTGAAACATACCGCTCGGAAGATTGCCGTTTTGGTAGCCTTCGGGGGAATTCCACGGCTTCGAGGAAAGATTTTCGGGCTCGTCGCCGGTGCTGGCGCAGCCGTAACCGCCCAGCCCCACGAGTGAAAGGGCCAGCAGCAGCCAGACTCTCCGAACTTGCATGAACTGACGCAGCTTCATTTTAGTAGAGAACCTGATCGCCTTCCATGATGTCGCCCAGTTTCCAGCCCGGCATCACATTGGCGATGCAACGATTCGCTTGAACGGATTTGACCTTGACCTTGGCAATGAGCTTGCCGTTGCGATTGACGAGGAGTTTGCCGTCTTCCAGCACGCCCTGCTTATCGCCGATATCCAGCACCACAAAATCATAACGGGGATCAGCCACCAGTACTTTGCCTTTCAAACCAGCGGGTAACGGCACGTCGTGTTCGGGATCAATCAGGCTGGCAATTTTTTCCTGCAACTTGTGCTTAACATCAACCAAAATTTTATTCTCGGCTTTGATCGCTTCATTCTCCTCGGTGACGTCCTTAATCGTAGCCAGCTTGGCCTTTATTTCCTGGACTGGGAATCCCAATGCATCCCATGCCGCCAGTTTGTCCTTGGCGTCATCACGTTCTTTCTTCGTCTTGTCCAGGTTTTCCTTTAAATCGGTGGCGACCCTGGTTTGTTCCTCGGCTTTCTGAACGGCGGCGTCGCGCTCGCCCATGGTGGCTACCAAAAGAGTATTCGTACGATCCAAAGCCGATTGGGTATCTTTGGCAAGTTTCTCGAACTTTCTATGCGCCGCGGTCTCGGTGTCCCACTTGCTGTGGTAATCGTCCCGCGCCGCGATGGTGGTGGTGATTTTATCCTTTACGACGACGAAATCCAGTACTCCAACCGCAAGTCCCGCAACAATGGCGATGATTAAAGCAATTCGAATCAACTTCATACCTAATTATTGTCAATTTTGAGTTACAAATAAATCGTAAACGCTGCGAAAGCGCATGTCAACGTCCCTTTAATAAATCATTTTGCGGCAAACGCGCATGGCGAAGCAGGCTCGTCTCCCGTCCTGGGGAGCGCACGCGCCCTCGCGTGCTCTGACGGGCGCCCTCGCCCGTCAGCATCCAAGTCGATGGCACGCCTCAACTTCCGGGCTTGACGGAGACCCCAGATGCAGACCGCGAGGGCGCGGTCTGCTGCACGCGGGGGCGCGTGCGCTCCCCGGACAAGGAAATTCAGCCCAGGTTTCCACGGTTGCGGAATGCTATTTCTTTGCCATATTTGTGACGCATGAAATACCGAAGATTTGGCCGCACGGAACTCTCAATGCCCGTCATCTCCTGCGGCGGCATGCGCTACCAGTTTAAATGGCAGGACGTTGATCCCAGGGACATCCCGCGCGCCAATCAGGAAAATCTGGAAGCCACCATCCATCGCGCCATCCAATGCGGCATCAACCACATAGAAACCGCGCGTGGTTACGGCTCCTCCGAAATGCAGCTTGGGTCGGTACTGCCCAAATTGCCCCGCGACAAAATCATCGTCCAAACCAAGGTCGTGCCCATGGCGAAACCGGAGGATTTTCTCAACACCTTCGAGACCTCGATGGCGTATTTGAAACTGGACCACGTTGACCTGCTTTCGCTGCACGGAATCAACAATCGAGAGTTGCTCGATTTTTCCCTTCGCAAGAACGGCTGCCTGGCCGTCGCCCGGAAATTACAGCGGGAAGGCCGCGTGCGGTTCATCGGTTTTTCCACCCACGCCACGACGGATGTCATTCTCGACGCCATCGCCACCGAGGAATTTGACTATGTGAACCTGCATTGGTATTTCGTCAACGACCTCAACTGGCCCGCCGTGGTGGCCGCGCGCCAGCGGGACATGGGCGTTTTCATCATCAGCCCGAACGACAAGGGCGGCAAATTATACGAACCGCCGATGAAGCTCGCGCGGCTCTGCGCGCCACTGTCCCCGATGATTTTCAACGACCTTTACTGCCTCGCGCGACCGGAAGTCCACACACTGAGTTGCGGCGCCGCCCGCCCCGGTGATTTCGACGAGCACATCAAGGCGCTGGAATATTATGATAAAATTGACGCCACCATCGCGCCGATTGAAAAAAGCCTGCGGGCCGAAATGGAACGCGTGCTGGGCGCGGACTGGTGCGCGCGATGGTTTGAGGGCTTGCCGAACTACAACGAGGTTCCGGGTGAAATCAACGTCTCCGAAATCCTCCGGCTCTGGACTTACGCCAAATCCAGCAATTCTCATTTTAGCTGAATGCGGCAGGAAGCGGAGCGGGCCGATCGTGGAAAGCGCGGGTAATGCCTGACGGGGCCCGGCGGACGTTTGCGCCGGTGGAGGGAACTGGTGCAGGCGA
>Ga0182013_10000666_pt1 | contig 47371 bp, 40 predicted proteins | sample 612S2MmetaG_FD_120487 | JGI IMG/M metagenome (GOLD analysis project Ga0182013, IMG submission 120487) | Permafrost microbial communities from Stordalen Mire, Sweden - 612S2M metaG | ecosystem: Environmental > Terrestrial > Soil > Wetlands > Permafrost | place: Sweden: Stordalen | collected...
AAGCCTCTCCGCGCACTTGCTGAACCTATCGCGAAGCCGATTTTAAGCCCGCTCATGGCTCTTCCTGCATCCCCTGCCCTGAGGCTCACCACCAAATCGATCCCTGTGAGAAATGGCGGCTAGAATCGGGGATTGAACCATGACCGAGGACTGCAGTGCAGCTACTGTCGACACACTGTCCAATCTGCTGAATAGCGCTGTACCGTGCCGAGAGTCAGGTGAGTCCTCCCGGCTAGTTGTATTCGGCGAATCGTCTTAAAGCAGTCGTACTTGGGATTATCAGCATCGAACCCCGCATTTCGACCAGTCCGCTCTGCTTCAAAGCTCCAAGCGCACGTGTCACACTCTCTCGCACAGTGCCGATGAATTCTGCGATCTGATCATGGGTAAAAGCCAGGCAAAACTGCGCTTGATCGCCCGTTTTGCGACCCTGCTCACCCCACACCAACAATTGCGATGCCAACCTTTTGCGAACACAGCACGGCATCGCCAAAATACGCAGTGTTGCAAATCCGCACCTAAGCGCGGTGATAAGTTCAGTCGTCGCAAGGCTGTATGCCTCCGGATGGCGCTTCGCAAAGTGGATAAAATCGTCACGCATGATGAAGCCAATCCTGGAAGGATAAAAAATGTCTGCGGACCATTCGGAGAGGCTTCCAAATAACGCGGAGTGCGCGCCAAGCACTGCGCCGCGCTTTGCAATTCGAAAGGTGAGTCTTCGACCACCCACATCTTGGAGTGAAAGTCGCACGTCTCCAGAAAGCACAACGAACACCCGGCCAAGCGGCTCTTGTTCCAGGAACAGAATGTCGCCTCGATCATGCTCGGCAACCGACATCATCGATTCGAGCTCGCGCCAAGCGGGGATCGAAAGCTTTCCTAAATGTGTATTCGCCCTCCAAGAGTCAACTTCACTCTTGCTCGAGACAAGATGCGGAGTATGGACGCTCCATCCGCTGTTGAGTGTAACTTGCGCCGCAGTAGTTGCCATTGCTGAGGCCTGCCTTTCTTACACACGAAATGTCTAGTCCCTTTCAGCTGGGCGCATAACGTTGCCGGCGGGTGTGCGCTGGGAGGAAGGTCTTGCTGACCATAGCTTATCTGAAAGCCGCCGGGCCCTCAGAAGAAGCGTGGAGGAAAGCACTAGACCTATGACCGAGGCACCGGTAATTGCAATTTCCGCATTCATGCGCGAACCTCCGCCCGCTATCCAGATTCAGTCTCGCTGTTGCGGGATTCCGGCCCTCGCCACGGAGTTGGCGAGAGCCGGCTCGTCCCTTAGAAAACTACTGCAGGTTCGCAGTGGCTTTTCCGCGGTGGAGTTCATGGAGCAGCTTGCGTTCTTGGGGCTTCACGACATTTTCGTCGACGGGCGTGGTGCCCTGCACGTCATTTTCAAAGCTCGCTCCCTCGGGCACCAGATAGTTTTGAGCGCTCTGGTCATCGCCCGTTCCGGCGGCCACGTTGATACGGCTTGCCTCGATTCCCTGCTCATTGACCAGGTAGTCCTTGATGTTCACTGCGCGCTGCTGGTCAAAGTACTCGACCTTGGCGTGCTTACGCCGGGCGGCAACCTTCTCCTGCCTGGCAGTGATCTGCTTCTCCTTCGCATTCGAGTCAGCTAAGATGACAGCTTTGGCATCGGGAGCCTGCTTCAGGTCAAGGGCAATTTCATCCAGGCATGCCTTGGCCTCGTTGTCAACCCTGGTGGGGCGCTTCGCGTCTCTCGCGAACGAAACGCTGCAAAGCGCTCGCACATGAGGCGCCGGCGGCAACGCTGGAGCCACAATGGTTAAGCTCGTCGATGCGACGGCCGAATGATTCTTATCGTCCTGAACATTGCAGGTGATTCCCACCTGTCCGGTGGGTGCGCCTGCGGATGAGTAGTTCGCCGCAGGGCCAGTACCGCTAACGGTCCCCGCAGTGGCCGCGTAGCTGTAAGTCAGCGGGCGATTTTGCGGGCTGACGCCGGTGCAGCTAATCGTGCTTGTGTCCCCGGGCTTCAGCACCGAAGGCTCCGCCGAGCAACTGACCGTTGGTGGTTCAAAGTCCTTAACCGTGAAGCCCGCTGAGCACTGCGCTGATTGGCCGGGCTTCAGCCCTTCCTTGCCCTTCTTGCCTTCCTTCACTTCCGCATTCACCGTGTAGTTACCCGGATTCAGTGCGTCGGTCGCGACGGTTGCGGTGCTTCCATTGCCCTTCACTCCGATCCCGGTCCAGTTGTACAGCACGTTGATGTTTTTTTTGGGATTCACCGAACCGGCCGTCGCCGTCGCCGTCACTGATTCCCCCGGGTAGACGGCGGGCGGTGCTGCGTTACATGCCAAGGTAATTCGTAGCGGCTTTTTGCATCCCACGGCAGAGACCAGGCTCAGGGCGATGAGCCCTATGCCGATCGACTTCCAACTTCCGGAACTCATATTGCCTTCCTCACTTTCAGATGTTTGCTTGCCCGCTTCAGCGCGCGAAGAGATGTCGGCCATTGCGGGAGATGGCCTTTCACCTGCGGCCTGGTTTGCGTCCCATGCCTTAGCAAGGAATCTGATGCCAGCCCTGCCTTCTCCCACTGAGCACACGTCACGGCACATCGCTCATTCGGGTTGAGGTGTCTCTCGCTCATCCAAAGCTTCTCTGACTTGAGATAAGCAACAGGTGTGCCAAACCTATAACGCCAACTCCCCGGATCGTGCGTACAGTCAGGACTACACTCCGACAGGTGCATTCGCCTTTCACTCCATGCCCGGCGGCTGCACTCCAAAGCTCAATAACTCCTTTCGACAGAGGCAAATGAAATTTGGTCCGCTCGCGCGAAACTAGGCATGTTTCGACGAAGAGGTCGGTGCCGAAAACGAGCTCCTCGTTCGATTGAGCGTCGGACGACCGTGTCGGTGAGTTCCGAAATTGACGACGACAATTTCGACACCGGGATGCACACATAAAACCCCTGGCACTGAAAACAAAAGAGATACTTCTTCCGGAATTTGGCACACTCCTTGCATCCTCTCGGGCACACAAGCAACACCGGGAGCGCCAAATATGAGAAAGACCACGAAGGTGCTTGCGCTTGGCACGGAGGAATGGAGTAGCTCACTGCGCCACAGATTGCCCTATTGGCTGAAGAAAGACTTCGCAGGGGTGAAGGACTTTTGGCACCTATGCGGGCTACCGCAATCCGTGTTGGTCGACGTCGCCGTCTTTCATCACTCGTTTCCTCAGGCCGACCTTCGTTATTCGGCCGAGTACGTCCGCCGCCGCTGGCCTGATGCAGTCATTGTTGTCATCGGCGAGCAAGCAGAGCATCTGGTTGATCCGCTCTATGACAACCGGGCAAACGATGCAATCTCGCCGAAGGAACTGGCGTGGCTGATTGAGACATCGGTGGAAGCCAGAAGACAAGGCAGAATGCATGCCCGGCCGGTGCTCGGGGGTGTTCGGGCGTAGGAAAAGCGGGCGGGACAGCCAACCATCTGTCCTGCACAAGAGTAAGAGCGCGCCGATTCGCGGCACGTGGAGAGAATGAAATGCAGCAGGAACGAAAACCGGGTTTGGCGCTCGCGACAGAACCAGCAGCTATTCCGCAATGCAGCGGCGCAGGTGGCGGTCTGCAGCGAAGCGAGGAGGAACTTGTCCTCGCCGCCCAAAGCGGCGATTTATTTGCGCTGAACGAGTTGCTGGGCCGCCATCAGAGGATGCTGTACAGCTTCGCTTACCGTTTCGCGGCAAATGCCGATGAAGCCGCCGACCTGGTTCAAGAAACGATGCTCCGTGCTTTTAGGAACATCGGAAGGTTCCGCGGCGAATCCAAATTCGGCACTTGGCTTGCCGCCATTGCAATGAATGAAGCGTTTGACATGAAGAGAGAGCAAAAGCGCGTTCACTGGGCGTATCTCGACGAACCGCACGGGACGGGCGGCAATGCATGGAAGACAAATCTTCAAGATCTCCGCCCGAATCCGGAAGAGAGTTATCTGCGCCAAGAACTGCGTGGTCTCATGCGCCGTGAAGTTGTGAAACTGCGCCCAAAGTACCGACTCGTCCTGCAGGCATGCGATTTCGACGAATGTCCAGTTGAACAAGTGGCGCGATCTTGGGGAATGAAACTCGGAACTGCAAAGACGCGGTTGCGGAGGGCGAGGCAGAGTCTCGGCGATGCCCTGCGGAGACACGGGACAGTTCCAAGGCAGTTCCATGCCGGCTCGCGCTAAACCTGATTGGTCTCGTCCATTGTTGGCGTGGGCGAACAGACATTCGACGGAAGGTCTACGCACGATAAGCCGGCATGAACATACGGATCCAAACGGGCTGGCCGCAGCGCGTCGAGACATAAATAACCAACCGCAAGCGAGGTAAGAAAATGCAGAGTCACGATGGATTCTCAGGCGGGCAGAATGAAAAGCACAAGTCACGCAGAAGACGCCAGCGAATCCAGAGAAGGCCCTCCATTTCCATTGTGGTGCCGTTCCACAACGAAGGCGAGAATATCAGAGAGCTCTACGCCCGTTTGAGGTGCGTAATGGAGCGCAATTCTGAGTCTTACCAGCTTGTTTTCGTTGACGACGGTTCGCGCGATAGAACCTACGAGTTCCTAAAGGAGATCGCCGGCGTCGACCGTCACGTTCTGGTAGTCAAGCTCCGCCGAAACTTCGGTCAAACCTCAGCTTTGGCAGCGGGTTTCGACCATGCGTCTGGAAAATACATCATTTCCATGGATGGCGACTTACAGCACGATCCGAACGATATTCCCCGGTTTCTGAAGCGGTTGAACGAGGGATACGACATTGTCTCAGGCTGGCGCCACAAGCGAGTAGATAATTTCTTCTTGCGCCGAATTCCATCAAGATGCGCCAACTGGATCATGGCCAGACTCTCCGGCGTGAATATCCACGATTTTGGCACCACCTTCAAGGCCTACCGTCGCAGGGTCATTCACGATATTCCGCTCTATGGCGAGCTACACAGATTCATTCCCGCGCTGGCCAGTTGGTATGGTGCTTCCATCTGCGAAATCCCGATCGAGAATGTTAACCGCAGGCACGGAACCAGCCATTACGGCATTAAGCGCACGATCCGTGTGTTCTTCGATTTGATCACGATCCGATTCCTTCTCAAATATCTGAACAGGCCTCTTCATTTCTTCGGCCAGATCGGAATCATCTGCACACTTGCGGGCGGCGCCGGCATGTTCGATCTTGCGGGCAGGAAGATCCTTGATCCGAATATCAGTTTGATGGCCCGGCACGGACCGTTGTTAGCAACGAGCGCTCTCCTGATACTAGCTGGCCTAGAGTTTTTGGCTATCGGTCTGCTCGGCGAGTTACAGGTGCGGCATCATCACAGTCTGCAGAGGCCGGCTCCGTACGCCGTCGATCGAATTGTCTTCTTCAATAATTCTGATCTGAGAGAGAAGAGAGCGCCCTCTGTGAACAAGGAAGGAGACCGCTCTTGAATTCTGAGTCCAAACCATCAACCCAGCGAACCTTGCGCAAGTTACAAAAGGAACCGATGCAATCTCGTGAGCGACGATGATCACAAAGACACAAGCCGAACTCGGGGTCAACATATGCGTTCTCGAGAACCATGCATCGGCGCGCTTGCGTCCCCAAGAACTTCCTTTTACAGCAGAAGAGCGAGGCAGCGTGACTATTCTCTTCGGTGGGCTCACCTGGAAGCACGAGCGTCTGATCGAAGGACTCCTCGCCGGCGCCGGATATCTGTGCCAGTCTCTGCCTGAGACCGATCGCGCGGCTCACGAACTCGCTCAGGAATACTGCGGGAGTGGATTGTGCAATCCCGTTTATTTCACGGTTGGCAACCTGCTCCGCTATTTGCGCCACCTGCAGGACTCCGGCCTCAGCGCCGCGGAGATCGTGAAGAAGTATGTCTACTTCACCGCGGCCTGCGGAGGCCCCTGCCGCTTCGGCATGTACGAATCGGAGTTTCGCGCCGCGCTGAATGCCGCGGGATTCAAGGGATTTCGCGTGCTTTCGTTTTCGCAGGATCACGGCATCCATGCCTCGACCGGCCACTCCGGGATGGACTTCTCCGTTGACTTCGGCATGAACGCCCTGCACGCGTTCGTCCTTGGGGATCTGCTGAATGCCGCCCAGCGCCGCCTCCAGCCGTATGAAGTTCAGGGCGGGGCCACCACGCGGGCCATCTCGCGCATGACCGACGGCATCGCAGAGCACTTTAAAACCTATCGGGGATTTGAGTTAAGCGCCGTTCTGCCGCGCGCTCTTTGCCCTGCACAGGAATCTCCCGCCTATTACATCCCCAATCGGACGTTAAGAATTCTGACCCACCTGTACGGCAACGCGCTCACCAATATTCTTCCCCGCGTCTCGCGCGAATTGCACGAGGTCGAAGTGGACTGGCTGCGCGTAAAACCGGTGGTCAAGGTCATCGGCGAGTTCTGGGCACAAATGACGGAAAGCGACGGCAACTTCCGCATGCTCGATTTCCTCGAAAAAGAAGGAGCTGAAGTTTCCATCGAGCCGATCAGCACTTGGCTTCTTTACCTGCTGCACCAGCGGCGAGACCATGCCGAGTATCGCGGCCGGATGCTGCGCTATAGCGCGTCGTGGTCTTCTCCGAAGAATGCCTTGCGGGCGCGCCTCGCGCTTCTTCTCAAGCGCTTAGGTTTTTCCGTTGGGACCGCGATCTACCGCCACCACTTCTATCGTCTTGCCGCACTCCTCGAATTTCCCCGACCGAACCTTGCGCCGCAGGAGGAGCTTGCCGAATTAGCATCCCGCCTCTATAACACGCGCCTGCGCGGAGGAGAGGGGCATCTGGAAGTCGCCAAGACGCTCTATTACACGCGCAAGAAAAAGTGCCACCTCGTGTTGGCGCTCAAGCCCTTCGGTTGCCTGCCCTCCGTGCAATCCGATGGCGTACAGGCATCCCTCGTCGAGCGGCTGCCTGAAGTGAGTTTCCTGCCCATTGAAACCTCTGCAGACGGTGAGATTCATGCCTACAGCCGCGTGCAGATGGTACTTTCTGAGGCCAGGGCCAAGGCCTCGAACGAGTTCGAACGAGCACTCGAATCCACGCACCGCTCGATCGAAGAAATCCGCGACTTTACCGCAGAATCCCCCGAACTGCGGCATCCTTCACACGCCATTCCGCCCACACCGGGTGTGATTTCAACCGCCGCAAATTTCGTCTTGTATGCCGATCGACTGATGGACGCACGCCGCAAGGAAAAGGCTCGCTCCTGGGTTTGGTTGGGAGAGCAATCGAACGATGCGGCATTCGACCGTGTCTCGTCGAAAGGAGAATGATTCCATGAGCGACCTACCGCGCCCTTTTGCAAGCACCGATTCGTACGTTCCGGCTCTGCGCCTGAGCGAAGACGTCAACAATGAACTGAAAAAAGGCCAGCGCTCACAGGTGCCCCCGCCGCGGAATGGGATTCCCGCAACCCTCCCCAATCCGGTTTATCCGCGTAATCCGAAGCTTTTCTCCGCGCCTGACGGGGACTATTTCCCCAAGGACGGAATGCGCCACTATACCCTCCCCCAGATCTACCACACCATGCGCGGGTGGATGTTCCCCTATTTCCGCTCGCGCCTGCTGCCCGGCGAGTTTCATCCGCTCATTACTTACCTGTTCACAGAATGGAAGTGCAATCTCGATTGCCACTACTGCTGGGCCTTCGACAACCGCGTCGCCGGTATGACCGAAGACGTTGCGAAGCGTTCGATCGACTGGCTGCATTCGACCACTTGCAGGGTCCTCGCGCTCATGGGAGGCGAGGTCCTGCTTCGTCCCAAATTTGCGCACAAAGTGATCGATTACGCCACGCAAAGAGGCTTCTGGGTCTATTTGCCGACCAACGGAAGGCTGCTGAAGCCGGACACGATTGACCGTATTGCGGATGCGGGAGTGGGAAGCGTAAACCTGGCGGTGGATGCCTGGGACTTGAAGCCGGGCCTGCCCAAAGCCATGGCGCCCATCCGCGAAAACTTCAATCACCTCATCCGCAAACAGTACAAATACGGATACACGGTCTTTCTCAACATCAACATCTGCCGGAACAACCTTGAAGATGTGCGCATGTTGACGCAGTTGGCGCGCGACAACAACATCGCCACCGACTACCACATCTGCGAAACGCCGATGATGGAGCACAGCGAGTTCCGGCATTTCCAGGACAACCCGGTGTTCATCCGCTCCGAAGACCATGCTGCCATCGGCGAGTTGGTCGACTGGCTTATTGAAAGGCAGCAGAGCGGCTGGCACATGGTGAACTCAGTGCAGCGGCTTGCCGAGATGAAAAAGTTCATCAGCAAGGAACTGGAAGAGTGGGGCTGCCGCGCCGGCCAGAACAGCATGATCATCCGCACCGACGGTACTCTGGCGCCTTGCTTCCCCATGTATTCGTCCAATCACGACTGGGGCACCATCGAAGCACACCAGATGAACCCAAAGCAACTGTGCGCAATGAAGAAGGAGTGCGAGCCGAACTGTTTCTCCACGCTCAACCACATTCTGGCGTTCTGCTACAACGATGCGCGAGTGCTACGTTGGCTGCTCAAGCAGGCCGCGCATGGATTCCAAGGTGTGACCGGAAACATGGAGTAGGCAGGATTGAGGCTAAGGGAAGCAGAGTCAAAAGGGAGAAAGACCATGCAACAGTTCCTGGTGGGTCTCGATGTCGGTTCGACGACGGTAAAAACTATCGTTCGTTCCACGCCTGCCGGTGAAATCTTGTTTGACGACTATCGCCGTCATGAAGGCCAGCAGGCATCGACTGTACTGCACATGCTGCAGGGGGCAAAACGTGAGCTCGGCATGGCCGATGAGAGAATGCGCGTCTTCATGACGGGAAGTGGTGGGCAGCATCTGGCAGAATTACTCGGCGCCCGCTTCGTTCAGGAAGTCGCTGCCGTGAGCCTGGCCGTCGAAACTTCGTATCCTAATGTCCGCTCCGTGATCGAACTTGGCGGGCAAGACGCGAAGATGATCGCCTTCCAGGAGAGCGCGATCCCAGGCCGGCAAAAGAAAATCGCATCGATGAACGACAAATGCGCCGGCGGTACCGGCGTTGTCATCGAGAAGATCGCGGCAAAATTGCATGTTTCCTCGAGAGAACTTTTCACCGAAACATATGAAGACGCCCACATCTACCCAATCGCCGGGAAATGCGGCGTCTTTGCCGAAACCGACATCACCGGGCTGCAGAAGCAGGGCGTTCCTGTGGGTCACCTGATGGCCTCTCTGTTTCACGCTATCGTTCTGCAGAACCTGACGGTGCTCACGCGAGGAAATACCCTGATGCCCGACGTGTTTCTGCTGGGCGGACCGAATGCTTATTTTCCGGGTCTGCAGGCCGCGTGGCGCAAAGGGCTTCTCGATCTTTGGAAGCGCAAGGAGATCGTTCTGCCGGAGGGTTCGACCGCTGGGACGTTGGTCACAGTGCCGCCCATGGCGCAGTACTTCGCTGCAATGGGCGCGATTCTGTTCGGCGCCGCCGAAGGGGAAGAGACACAGTACTTCAGGACGCAGCTGCTGGAAAAGCATATCCGACAAAGCGAAGCGACACGCAACAGTAAAACCGGAACCGGCGGTTTGTGCACCGATGAGGTCGAATTGGCAGATTTCCGTCGCGCCTACTCCCTCGGTGCGGCGTCCACATCGATTCGGGCGGTGGGCGAGCTCGAAATCTTCGTCGGCCTCGATGGCGGCTCGACCGCGACGAAGGCAGTTGCCCTTTCCACCGACAGAGAGATTCTGGCCAGTTCGTATCGCCTGTCGCAGGCCGACCCCATTACCGACGCTATCACCGTACTGAAGGATCTGGGCAGCAAGCTCGACACTTCCGCGCGGCGGGTGAGGGTAATTGGCATGGGGACCACCGGATACTCCAAGAGCCTTTTGAAGAAAGTTCTTTCTGCCGATGTGGCGCTCGTGGAAACCGTGGCGCACGCGAAGTCCTCTTTGCGTATGTTCCCCGATGTCGAGGCCATCATCGACGTCGGAGGCCAGGACATCAAGATCATCGCTTTGCAGGACGGTGCCGTAAAGGATTTCAAGCTGAACACTCAGTGCTCAGCGGGCAACGGGTATTTTCTGCAGTCTGCCGCGGAATCCTTCGGTATCTCTGTCGAGAGTTTTGCCGACGTTGCATTTTCGGCTCGGCGCATGCCACAATTCAGCTACGGGTGCGCCGTTTTTCTTCAGTCGGACATCGTCAATTTCCAGCGCCAGGGTTGGCAGCCGGAAGAAATCCTCGCCGGACTGGCAACCGTGCTTCCCAAGAATGTTTTCCTCTATGTCGCCGGTGTATCCAATGTCGCAAGTCTGGGAAGACGGTTTGTTCTTCAGGGTGGAACGCAGAAAAATCTCGCTGTCGTCAAAGCGGAGGTGGACTTTATCCGTAAGCATTACCACGGAGAGGGAAGGCCGGATGTCGTCGTTCATCCCAATTGTTGCGAGGCCGGCGCCATCGGCGCGGCGCTTGAAGCGGCGGAGACCTGCCAATCGCGTGAAGCGTCCAGTTTTCCGGGATTTGAGTTCCTCGACCAGCTTAGGTATTCCATCCGACGTGATGAATCCACTCGCTGTCACTTTTGCACCAACCATTGTCTGCGGACTTTTGTGGACATGAGCGCCGAAGCAGGCGCCGATGGCGAATCGAAGCGTGTCATCATCGCCAACTGCGAGCGCGGAGAGACGGAGAATGTGGACGATGTGCGGAGGATCAACAGCAACTGGCACGCGCTGCGTCAGAGCTCCCCGAATTACGTTCAATTGGCGGCAGAGAAGGTCTGGTTGCCGGTGCAGCGCCCTCCGGTCACCTCAGGTTTGAGTCAAGAGTATTCCGGTTGGTTTTCCGGCTGGTTCAAATCAAAAGCGCAGCTTCGTTCTCAAGTCCACATCGGAATTCCCAGGGTTCTCAATCTCTATGTCTACGCGCCGCTATTCTCTGAGTACTTTGTAAATTTAGGCATACCCTCGAGCAATGTCCATTACTCGCACTTCACCAGCTCCGAGAGATATAAAGAGGCCGCCGGTTTCTGCGCCATTGATCCCTGTTTTCCCTCCAAGGTGGCCATAGCCCACGTCTATGAGCTGCTCCAGTATTGCCAGAAGGAACCCCTCGACGCCATTTTCTTCCCGATGTTTGATCTGCTCACGACTCCGCTCAAGCATTGTGTGGATTCGAACGCATGCCCATCGGGCTCGGCCACACCGGAAGCCGTCAAGGCGGCGTTCTACCGCAAGGTGAATTGGTTTCAGAAGGCCGGCGTGCAATATCTCAATCCAGTTTTGAATCTGATGGACCGCGACCTGTTCAAATACCAGATGTTCGAATGCTGGAAAGAACTGCTGCATCTGGATTGGAACGAAAACGCAAATGCTATCGATGCCGCATATGCCGCATATTCCAATATTGAAGGCGAGTTTCGGCATCAGGCCCGTCAGACGCTCGACGAGCTGGAGCGGACTGGCAGCATCGGCCTGGTGATGCTCGGCCGGCCCTATCACCACGACCCCGGCCTGAATCAGGGTATTCTCGAAGAGCTTCACCGGCTCGGCTATCCCATCTTTTCGCAGGGCCTGTTGCCGCTCGATGAGGATCTGCTCAACCGCCTGTTTGGCGCTGATATCGAGGCCGGGCTTATCCGCTCTCCGCTCGACATTTCGGATGTATGGAAAAACACCTTTTCAGCAAACTCCAACCATAAAATCTGGGCTGCGAAATTTGCGGCCCGTCATCCAAACCTCATCTCGGTGGAGCTGTCGAATTTCAAGTGTGGGCACGACGCCTTTGTCAGCCGCGTGGTTGAACGCATTATTGCCGCTTCAGGCAAGCCGCACTTCTCATTCCGCGATCTGGATGAGAATCGTCCGCTGGCGTCGATCCGCATTCGCGTGGAAACCATGCACTATTTTCTCAGGCACTATCGGGAGCAGTTAAAACAACAAATGCCAATCGTCCCACCACCGGCTCAGCTCAAAGACCACAGTGGCCTCACCGTGCTGTCGGACATCCGCGAATGGCAATTCCCAAACGACCGACCGCCCGCTGGGGTGGATGCGGGCCGCTCAGCCCCCGAAAACGGAGTCCAACTATGAATTTGCGCAACTACAAGCATCCAGGCCAACTTCTCTTTCCGATGGCGGCATTCCTGCTTCTCTCGGCCTGCTCGTGGTCCCAGAGCGGAGGCGGAGCCGCACCCGACACCACGCAGATTGTGCAGTCGATCGCAGGCCACGACCAAATGCAGGCCAAGGTGCTGCAACGCTACCAGGCGCTGCGGCATTACGAGATCGAGTATCACGGTTTTCTCAGGAATATCACTGCGAAGATGGACGTCGAACTCGAATACGATGCGTCTTCGGGGAAGAGTTTCCAGGTGATCTCACAGAGCGGCTCGCACACGCTGTGCGAAAAAGTTCTCAAGCGAGCGTTGGACAGCGAAAGGGACGCATCCCAGGATCGGGGCGCTCACGCGCTAACGATGGCAAATTACAAGTTCCAGTTGCTGGGAAGTGACACCCTGGAAGGGCGCCCGACGTACGTCCTGCAAGTTGAGCCATTGACCGGCAGTCCTTATCTTTACCGGGGAAAGATATGGGTCGATGCGGCGGATGGCGCCGTTTCGAAGATGGACGTGCAGCCTGCCAAGAACCCGTCGTTTTGGATATCGCAGACGCTGATTCACCAAACAAGTTCGAGAATTGGCAACTTCTGGCTTCCCCGGCAGAATCGAAGTGAGACTAGGGTGCGTATCGGCGGAAAAGCCGTGTTGACGATCGATTATGGACCTTATCAGATCTTACAATGGCAAACGCCGCAAATCCACGAAGAGACGGGGGCGCAACTCGCGAACGCGGTTCCTCAGCCATTGGTTCAATGATTCGCATCGAGGACGAGGCGTGTTCGGCAGCAGAGAGCCTTTCATTCGTCAAGAATGGATTTAGAGCAGATCACCGGTCTGGTGCGCGAGCCTAACGAGTCTGGCGTAGAGTACCGGCCGGTTCGAAGAGGCAGATCAGGAAACTCCATAGGTTGAAGCGACATATGCGGGAACTTGCCGACCGCCAGATACATGCCTCAATTGCGTATCTTGATCCTGACCGGGATTCTTGTGCTGGCGTCCACCAACAGCCACGTGCTACCCACCACGACGCCCGGCACTGGCGCTATTGCTCTTAAACCTCTTGGCAGGCTCTTTGGCCTTCATTTTGCTCTACTGGCATATCTCTTGAAGAGGGCAAAAGGGCATTGAATCTTGGCCATCGTACCCGATCGACCAGTTAGCTCGTTTCAATATTGTTACGGCGGTCAGATGATCTTGGATGGAACGATGCCAGCGTCCGTAATGAATCATAAAGGTCTCCCCCGAACTTGCCGCCATTCTCTTCACTGCCTTCGCGGTGCAGCTATGCTCGCAAGGCGAGGGAAATGCTCGCCCACGGGTCGGCGTTGCGCTGAGTGACGATGGAGCTCTCGAGCACTCCATGCGTGCTCCGGGATTAACGATGTGGACCAGGCAGGCCACTTCGATTTGGGATCTGGCGGATGGCAGACGCATCAAAGTACTTCGCGGGCACCTTCGTGCCTGCTCCGCTTGACGCCGCCGGCGAGACTGTCAGTGTGGAAGAGTCCGGAAGGGCGCGCTTCCGCATCCTGATTGGAAGCCTTTGACCGCTGAGAAATTTCAGCGCAGTCCAACTGGTTCTTTGCGATGTAGGCAGCGCCGCGTACACCAGGTCTCTCCCCAATAACACCCTGATCTTACGCTCCTAGTCGAAGCTGTGCTGATTGTCGTCGACACTCTCGACTTACGCTCTAAGTGATCTAAACCTCCCGTTGATTCTTAAGTGATTACAGTGGGTCCGATTTGGCAATCAACTTGCTCCTACCTAACTGACAAGGCAAGAAGTGCTCGAAGAAGGCGAGATAAGCATGAGATTTGTCCAGTCAGTGAATGGGAGTCTCGGCGACTCCAGGAAGATCGAAGGCAACTCCATCTCACTCCTCGTGACCCTGATCGTCATTTACTTGCTTTTCCCGCTTCGAGCGTGCGCGCAAAGCTCTGCGAGTTCAGGGACTGTTGAAGGCACGGTTTTTGTTTCGGACTCGGGGGTGCCTGCCCTACTGCCGGGCGCAAAGGTCATCTTAAAAGGCTCTGCGACCCTTGAGACTGAGACCGCTGCCGATGGAAAGTTCAGTTTCTCTGGAGTCAACTCGGGCACCTACACGATCGAAGCTAGCTTGCCCGGTATGAAAGCAGACCAGGCAGTCACCATAGTCGACGGCGCCGACGTGAAGGTGCCTCTGGAATTGAAGCTCGCTGCAGTTGCCACTTCGGTGACAGTAACTGCAACCAGTTCGAACGAAGCGGAAATCTCAACGACAAATGTAACGATTTCGGAGAAAACCGTCGCCGACGCCCCCAATTCAAATGAGCGATTTGAAAGTTTGCTTCCTCTGGTTCCTGGTGTGGTTCGCGGCCCGGACGGCCGTATCAATATGAAGGGCGCTCGCGCTGCGCAAAGCGGGGCGCTGGTGAATAGCGCCAACGTGACCGATCCTGCCTCAGGCAGCCCAGCCATCAACCTGCCCATCGATGTGGTCTCATCGGTGCAGGTCATCACCAACCCCTACGACCCTCAGTACGGCAAGCTGGCCGGGGCAGTGTCGACCGTAGCGACAAAAACCAGCAACTACGAGAAATTCCACTTTTCGATTCAGAACATCGCTCCCCGCTGGAGGAATCGCGCTGGCACCATCGCTGGCCTTGGCGCGGCCACGCCACGTGCGACTCTTACCGGTCCTATTCTCAGTGACCGGCTTGCCTTTACTCAGTCCGCTGAGTACCGATTCGTGAGGACTCCGGTGAACAGCCTGCCGCCCTTTCAGCGGGACACCAAACTCGAGGGGTTCGACTCGTATACGCAGTTCGATTTCACTCATGGCTCCAAACAGACGGGGACCTTATCGGTAACAGTCTATCCGCAGAAATTGGATTACATGGCGCTGAATACCTTCACGCCCCAGCCATCGACCGCGGATTTCCGTCAGCGTGGGCACGAGGTTTACGCGCAGCACCGGTACATTACCGGGCCCGACAGCATGCTGATCTCCCAGTTCAGCTACAAAACTTACGACGTCGACATCAACCCGCAAACTTACGAGCCCTTCGAACTGCTGATCGACACAACCGAAGGTGGGTTCTTCAACCAGCAAAGCCGAAGCACCACTCGATACGACGGGCAGGAGAGTTATCAGTTCGCACCCCGCCACCTGTTGGGCGCTCATCAATTCAAGGTCGGCGTGGATTACGCCCACTCTTCTTTCAACGGAATGGAGGAGTTTTTCCCCGTCGTATTGATCGGAACCGCGGGGACAGCGATTGAGCAAATCACCTTTACCGCACCCACGCATTTCAATGTCGGTCAGAATGAGACCGCGGCTTATGCCTCTGATCAGTGGACTCCCTTGAGCAGGCTGTCGTTCAACTTCGGCTTGCGATCGGATAGCGATACAGTTACGGGTTCCACGCACATCGCGCCGCGCGGCAGCGCGCTCCTGACCCTAACGAGTGATGGCAAGACCTTGCTCAGTGGAGGAGCTGGACTCTTCTACGATCGCGTCCCGCTTATGCTTCCCGTATTTGCTGATCTGCCGGGACGAACAGTGTCGATGTACGACTCCAACGGTCGAATCTCAAGTTCCACCGCTTATGTCAATCAGATTGCTGGAGGACTGCAAAATCCGCGCAGCACATCATGGAATGTTGAGTTGGAGCGCCAGGTAACCAGCACATTCACCGCCCGCGTGGGCTACGAAGAGCGCAACACCGCCAGAGACTTCGTAGTGTCCCCAACTGCGGGAACAGAGCCAGGCGTCATCTCCCTATCAAACACCGGCAGCGATTCTTATCGCGAGTTCCAGGTTACGGGGCGCTATCAAATTCCGCGCGCAACGGTGAATGCATCGTATGTTCGCTCGAGAGCTTACGGCGATCTCAATGACCCATTCCTCTTCATCGGCAACTATCCGCAGGCGGTAATTCAGACGGATGGCCGGGGGCGTTTGCTCTTTGACGCCCCGAACCGCTTCCTGATTTGGCCCGTTGTTGCTGGCCCGTGGAAGCTGAACATCCTCCCGGTGTATGACCTGCACACCGGCTTCCCATATTCGGTCGAGAACGAATACCGCCAATACATCGGTCCCCGTGATGACCGGCGGTACCCGCAGTTCTCTTCTTGCGACTTGCAGGTCACCCGCCCCGCTACGATACATGCCGCGGGAAAGCGGGTCAATTTGCTTGTCGGCGGCTCCGCATTCAATGTCTTCAACCACGATAATCCACGCGACGTGCAGAACGATCTTGACAGCTATACGTTCGGCGATTTCTACAACCCCGCCTGGAGAGAGTTCCGCGGAAAATTGGTATTCGAGTTTTGACGATGAGACTTCGCATCATCATGGCCGCTTTGATCGCCTGCGCATCTGTGCCGATGACCGGACAGACGGCTCCTGGTTTTTCCTTATCTGCGGATGAAGTGATTGCGAGGATGTCCGCGCGCGACGTGCAGCGCGAAACCATGGCCGGCGGCTACACCGGGACCAGGCAATACGACCTTGAGAATCATCTCTTTGCCAAGCACGCCCAAATGATCGTGAACGTCGCCTGCGATCCGGATCGAAAGAGGCACTTTCAGGTCGTCTCCAAAGAGGGATGGAATTTCGGCAATAACGCTTTACGCCAAGCCTTGGAAACGGAATCAAACATCTCTCGCCCGTCAGTGCGTCCGATGACCCTGGTCACCAAAGACAATTACGCATCTCAGATGATTGGGACGGCTCTTCTCAATGGTCGGATTGCCTATGTGATCGATGTTGTCCCGAAGCGACAGGATGTTTATTTGTTTCGGGGACGGATCTGGGTCGACGCCGAGGACTACGCGTTGGCGCGAATGGAGGGTCAGCTCGCGAAGACCCCTTCTTATTGGATACGCACTGTGCGTTTTACTTTCGAATTTCGAAAAAGTGGCGAGTACTGGTTTCCATGGTTGTCCACAAGCACAAGCGAGGTTCGGATGTTGGGCGCAACCGATGTCACAATTCGATTTTTTGACTACTCTCCGGTATCTGTATCGGTTGTAGGACAGTCAGCCCTTTCGTCTATGGAGGCAAGTTATGTCAAACACTAAACTGGCTCTGATTCTCGCAGCTGGCAATGGGCACCGCTTGGCCGCTCGCTCCGGCGAATTGCCCAAACCCCTCGTGCCGCTGCGTGGGAAACCCTTACTGGAGCATGTAATGCGCGGCGCTTGCGAGGCTGGCATCGAAAAGTTTGTCATCGTTGTTGGTTACCGTGGTTTCATGATCCAGGAGTGGTACATGAATCGTCCACTCGGAAAGGCCGATATCACTTGGATTGAGAATCCTGAATACCGCAAGGACAACGGAGTCTCCGTCCTGCGTGCGAAGGATCTGATTCAAGAGCCATTCCTCTTGCTCATGGCAGACCACGTCTTTGAACCAGCCACAGCCAGGGCTTTGCTCGGTCAGCCGCTTGGTGAGGACGAAGTCATTCTCGCGGTCGATCGGAAAATTGATCGCGTCTTCGACCTGGATGATGCGACCAAGGTCAGACTCGAAGGAAACCGGATCGTTGACATCGGCAAGAACCTGAGGCGTTACGACGCTTTGGATACAGGCATGTTTCTCTGCCAGCCTGCACTCTTCCAGTACCTTGAAAGCGCCTTGATCGACGGGAATTGCTCCTTGTCAGACGGTCTGCGGATCATGGGTAGCAACCAAGCCTTTAAGGGTTTCGACGTCGGAGAGGCATGTTGGCAGGACGTCGACACGCCAGCCGCGTTGGATTACGCTCGTGATTCCGTTTTCGTGCGATCCTGGCCAATTCGGCAGGAAGCGAGCGCGGCTTATGTCTAGTCCTAATTGGAAATCGGCGCCGGCTTTGCGCCTTCTCGCCGTGCTCCTCGGCGCCGCTTTGCTTGTCTACCTGGTTGAACGCGCCGGGCCAGGCAGACTTCAGCAGGACGCAAAAAACATTGGCTGGGGAATGCTCCTTGTCATCGCACTTGCAGGTCTAGCTCACATCACCAGGACGTGGGCATGGCGGCTAGTTCTTCTCGGCGAATCGAACAAGATCTCATTCTGGCGCACTCTGGGCCTGCGCCTCATATCGGAAGCGATAGGACAGCTTGGGTTCGTCGGACTGGTCTTCGGTGAATCGGCGCGCGTCGGGCTACTTGGCTCCGGAGTGCCGATGGCCAGGGCGATTTCGTCCGTTGCAATGGATCGCGGACTCTTCATCGTCGCAGGCGCAGTTGTGACGATAACTGGAATTTGTGCTGCGGCTTTCGTTGTCGCCTTCTCAGATGCCTTGCGCGTGTATGCAGGCATATTCGTGTTTGCAGTTGTGTTCCTGTTGGGATTGGCCGGGCTCGCTCTTCATAAAGGGTGGCCGCTATTTTCGAAGCCTGCGCGTGCGTTTGGCCGCATTTCATGGTTCCGCGGTTGGATCAACTCCAAAAAGGCCGTGATTGAATCGTCAGAGCGCCAGTTCCTTCAATTTCATCGTCAGGCGCCGGGCGCCTTCTGGGTCAGCCTGCTCCTCAACCTCGGGAGCCACCTCCTTGCCGTTACGGAGGTTTATCTGATTCTTCATTTGCTTGGTACACGCATCAGCTTCGTAAGCGCACTCATTCTTGAATCGCTGACGAAGCTCATCAATGTCATTGGAGTTGTTAACCCGGGGAACTTGGGCACCTATGAGGGCGGGACCATGGTGATCGGAAAGTTGGTCGGCCTCAGCGGTGCCCAAGGTTTAGCCCTCGGACTTTGTCGCCGATTGAGAACTATCTTCTGGGCAATCGTGGGAGGCATTTGCTTTGCCTGGTATACCCGATCAAATCAGCCGGCAACGCCAGACGACGGCAACGAAATTGTTACGGGAGTTGATCTATGCAGCTAAGAAAACAACGGCGGGACCTCACGAAGGTACCTTCCGATGCGCAAATCGCAATCATCTTTGCAAATAGCCTGCCCTGGTCAAGATGGTTCGAACCAGCGCTGGCTCGAGTGGGAACACTGCCCGTGTTGCTGCGAGCTATTCTGGGCGTGCAAGCCACGCATCCCGAACGCATTATCGTTGTTATCAACCGGGTTACAGGGCCGCAAATCAGGGAGGATTTGCTCAACACGCGACGTCTTCCAGCATGCATTGAATGGCTCGAAGTCGCTGATGGCACAACCTTGTCGTCGATCGTTCGCTGGGTAACTGCGAATGCCGGCGATGCGCGGGTCCTCCTGGTTTCGGGTGATCGCACTTACCAGCCCGCTTTACATCGATTAGCGAGCGAATGGGATGGACAGAGCGACGCATTGGAGCTCGCTACGGAGAACAGGCCCACCGGAATTTTCGCTCTCGGTCATGAGGCGGCTCTCGAACTTGGGGCCGATCGCGAGTCAAACGTGGTGACCGTGCGCGACCTGCACTGCTGGATCACCCGGAAGGCCATCTTACACGGTCCATCATTCCTCGATTTCAGGCTGGTGGAAGAAGACTCGTGGCAACAAATTTCGGTGCCGCAAGACTTGATCGTCGCCGAGCAAAAACTCGACCGCTGGCTCGTCAAGCCTACCGATGGCGTATTTGCCAGGATGAATCGCACGATTTCGATCCCCATCAGTCGCCAGCTCATCAAGTTTCAGATCACGCCGAATATGGTGAGCCTGTTTACGCTGGGCGTCAGTTTTGCGGCGGGTGGTTTCTACGCGCTGGGTGGATACGGATGCACATTTCTGGGTGCGGTCTTGTCGGTGTGGGCCAGCATCCTTGACGGTTGCGACGGAGAGGTCGCCCGGTTGAAGCTGCAGGCCACTGATTTCGGATGCTGGCTGGAGACCGCGTGCGATTACCTCTATTACCTGTTCATCTTTGTAGGAATGACAATCGGCCTGGCTCGCAGTTCGGGAAATCGGACCTTCTGGGCGTGGGGAGCGGTACTCCTGTTCGGCGCGGCCTTCACCATCCTGCTCGCATGGTTCGAGCGAAGCAGGCTTTCAGGCAAACATCCCGAGCAGTTCCTTGCGGTCTGGCAGAAGAAGGCGGAAAGTACATCATCCAATCCTCTTCTGCGCATGGCACGCCAGGTGGAATTCATCATTCGGCGATGCTTCCTGCCATATGCTCTATTCGCCTTCGCGGTGTTGGATCTAAACTGGCTGGCGCTGTATATGTCCGCAATCGGCGCCAATGTCGCCTGGATGGTCTCTCTTTACTCCAGATTTACCTTTACGTCAAAATCACGGGTGTCAGCAAAGACTCCCGCTGCGCCGGAAATGAATCCGATGAACGTCTGAACCAAATCCTGCAACCGGTCTACAGATTTTCTGTAACGTAGGATACGAGCAGGACCTGAGAACCGCGCGGAGCGCTGGAAAACATAAGGGGCAATTGTCTTGAGGGCGGGTCCAAACGGGAAACTTTCGACATGAGTAATAAAGCTGGAAAAGTGTTGGTTGCGGAGCCGCACGAGGCTCTCCGAGAGCAAATCGTCGCGGCGCTGAGCGAAGCTGGATATGAGGTGTCAACCGACTACCGGGGGGGAATGAAGGCAGTCCTCGCTTTTGATCCCGACGCGGTTATCCTAAATGCTGATCTGCCCCAACTTGATTGCTGCGACCTCCTTTCTGAAATCAAATGTTTCGAACACACGCACAACAAACGCGTTTTAGTAATTTCTCCAGGAGGATCAGCCGAGCGCGCATGTGGGTTGGATCGTGGGGCTGATGATGTGCTGTCACTGCCCTTCGACTTGCACGAATTGCTGTCGCGAGTGCGTTCGCAACTACGGAACAAATACATCACGGACGAGTTTCGAGAGCGGTTGCGACTTGCAGAGGATAATCAGTCCGCTGCTCAGCAGGTGGCAACAGCGGTTGGCGAAGGACGGAAGGCTCTTCGGATCAGCGGTCTGGCAACGGTTGCCGTGCTTATCGCTACCGGTTGGTTTTTTTTGTTCTTCTATCGCCGCGGTCAGGAACAGGACACCCGGGTCTATGCTGCGATCACTCGTCTGCAGACAGGAGTGCTGACGCAACAAAAGCTGATGGATCGTTCGCACCGGAACCTTGAAGATCCGGAAGGCGATCCATTCCGGGCGAGCGATCCACAGAAGCTTCAACTTCAGAAAAGGAGTGAAGACCTGAGATCGCAAATTGCATCCAGCAAAACCGAAGACACTTCCGCTTTGCAAAATCAACTGACCGAAGTGCAAAGCAGGCTTCAGAAGCTTGAGACCGAAGGTCAGATTGCGCAGACGATTATCCAGTCCTATGAGCAGAGCGTCTGCCTCATCCATATTGTTCTGACCTTCCGCGACCACGATACCGGCTTGAGTTTGCGCTATGCGAGTGTGACGAGCGGGGGCGAGCCGGTGACCGACCAACAGAACAACCCGCTCGTGACCCTCACCGGAGATGGTCCCGAAGTTCACATCGACGTTTTTGGTACCGGGTTTCTCGCCACTACCAGCGGACAAATCCTTACCAATCATCACGTGGTCGAGCCCTGGTGGCAGAACGATGATCTGAAGGAAATGCTCGCTCAAGGTCTTGAGCCAGTGGTCACGGAAATGACCGCATATTTCCCCGGCGTTCCACACGGCATCGCCATCAACACCGAGAAGATCTCTTCTGTCGCAGACGTTGCTGTCGTAAGAGGAAACCTGTCGGAACTGGGCATTAAGCAGATTGCCCTCGCCGATAGCCGCGGTTCATCCGTCAGCGGAAGCCCGGTCGTGCTGCTTGGATACCCCACTGCTCTTGATGGGATTCTGGCCCGGACAGGCACGGAGACGCTGGAATCGATCGCCAATGCATCCAATGGTAATTCAAAACAAATGATGGAAGAGCTCGCGCGACGCCACCTGATCAGGCCGACTGTCACCCAGGGGCACATCGGCGACGTACTTCGTGACAAGATTGTCTATGATGCCCAAACGACCTCCGGTGGTTCTGGCGGCCCGCTCTTCAACGACGAGGGCAAAGTCATAGGGATTAACTTTGCTATGCTGCGTGAGTTCGGCGGGGCAAATTTCGCCATTCCTGTTGGCTTCGGGAGGTCACTCCTGAAACCTTAATGTGCAGATTTTCTGTGAAGCAGCAGGCGAGATGACAGCGCGGGAATTGGGCGCGCTCCTGGCTACGCCGTCCGCTTGGCTTTTGAAGCCGCTGACCAGATCGATCCGCGGCTTCAAAAGCCAATCTGGCAAATTGAAACAAGAGGAGAATCCTCTATGAAGAATGCTGGTCCAGATATAGAAGCAGGTCCTGCTAAGGCGGTCAGCCCTAAAGGCCGCTTCTTCGCCAATCCGACGTTCCACTATGAGACGTTGCGGAATGCGGGGTACATCCTCGACAACTTCGACCACTTGGACCCGCAAGTTCAAGGGGTTCATCACGCATCGAACTTCCACGCTTAATCAAATCAACGCCAATGGAGCCGATGAACCAACCCGAAACAGGGTCATTCATTCAAACGTGGGACTCGTTCGCCCGCCCGGATGCGTTCAGGATCGTCACCTGGAACATCAATCGCGGCCAACAGTTGAATGAGGTAATTGGGTTTCTTGCCGGAGTGTCGGCAGACTTGATTCTGTTGCAGGAGACCGACTTAAATGCCCGGCGAACCCACTGTCTCAATGTCGCTCGGGAAATCGCCGAAGCGCTGCGGATGAACTATGTATTTGGATGCGAATTCGAAGAGCTGTCCGAAGGGAACAACGGGGTGCCTGCCTATCACGGACAGGCGACGCTCTCCCGATTTCCACTGTCAAATTCGCGCATCCTCAGGTTCCGTCGTCAATCTCGGTTCTGGCGCCCGCGTTGGTTTATTCCGCGCATAAGGCCATTCCAGAGGAGACTCGGCGGCAGAATGGTGCTGATCAGCTACGTCGATCTCCCCGAGCGGAAACTGGTTGCGTACAACGTGCACCTCGAAAGCCGGGAAAATGACGTGCGCGGCAGTCAGCTTTCGGAACTTTTGGATGATGCTTCTCTGCATGTTGCGGAAATTCCGCTTGTTGTTGCAGGCGACTTCAATGCCGATCTGCGTCAGGAACCTTTCGTTTCAGCCATCAGAAAATCAGGGCTCAGCAATCCATTCGCGCGCATCTCTAGTCTCCCCCCCACCACTGCGCCCTCTCGATTCCATGGTTCCCGCACGATCGATTGGATCCTGACCAGGGGACCGCTCATCGTTCTTGAGCCGAAGCTTCTTGACGCGGTTCCCGCGTCAGATCACTATCCCCTCTCGCTCACGCTCCGATGGAAGTAACTCGCATTCGCCCTTCCACCAACAGACAATCACGATCGAAAACTGAAAGACTTGAGAAGAGGACGTCGCTTCGATCCGGAATGGGTCCGTCACATCCATACCCGTCATTTTTATCCAAACCATCCTTCGCTGCGCTGATGGGCCCATCATCTCGCCGAAGACTAACATTCAGGATGGCTCAACAAGACCGGTGCCGATCACGACGTCGGTCAGAAACCCCGGCTATGTCGACAATGTAACAACATTGCCAATGAATTAGAAAAGGCCTGCTGGGTCGCAGCATCGTTCAACTTGACCCGGTTCCCGTCTCTTGCAAGAATCGTGCATTCCTGGACCAATGGTTTGTGGAACTTGTCATAACGATCGTAACTTTCGACCACACTCAATACCCGATCATGTGTTACGCTTGGCACGAACACGGCACCAGGCCAGTCGTGGATCATTCCTGAGGAGCCTCTCCGGTATCTTCACTTGTGACTACTGGCACATTTCGCTGTTCGCACTGAGCCATATCCTGCGACTTATCCGTCCACAAGAACCGCCTGGCTTCGGCCGCGGCATTTGCAATCTGCTGCTCGAAGTTCCGAATGTGATCATCCCAGGCTTTAAGGGCCTCTTGTTTGGGCGCTGCCGCCTGCAAGAGCCTCACAGACAACACAGGAAACAGCGCAGCTATCGCGGACGCCGGCTTCCTCGTTCAGGCTCCTCCGCTGATATGTATGTAGCCGGCTTTCATCTCTCAGGCATTCCCTCGTCGTCTCTTAGTGCGCCCACTGTCTTCTGTTTTCAGTGCGCCGACTTGATCCACCCTCTACCCTGCACTCATTACCCGCTGATACAAACATTTCCGGGCCGGCCCAGAGATCTACGAAGTGTGCGTCGCGCGCGCATCAGACGCGATTTGGCAGCAGCTACCGTCAGACCGAGCGCATTGGCGGACTCCGCCAGCGAACATTCATTTCCGTAATAATGCTCGAATATGTCACGAAGGACCTTCGGAAGCCCGCTGACTGCCCGCTTGATAACTTCATTGACCTGTTTATTTGCACAGATCTGTTCAGCATTCGGCGAAAAGTCCGGATATTCCGTAATATCGATTACCCTCTCTTCGGATGGGACCCGGCAAAACAACAGCTCTGGTCGCGCCTTTCTCTTTCGCAACAGCATGAGCGATTTGTTAATTCCTATTTTCTTAACCCAGGTGTCGAACTTGCAGTTTCCCTGAAAACTACTCAAGTGTTCGTACGCACTGAGAATCGTTTCTTGAAGGAGATCGTCGGTGTCTTGACGATTTCTGACAATACTGAATATGATTCGTTCAAGCGGTTTACTGCAGCGCTGGCAAAGTTCGACGAATGCCGAAGGGTTTCCAAGCCTGGCTTGAGCAAGGAAATCGTTGTCGCACGGCAGTGGCTGGCACGCTCCGGAATGACCGAGTATTCCGATGCTCGGCGCATCTCCAACTCCCGCAGTGATGCCGCCGGCCTCATCATTGGAGAATTGGTCCCTATCTGTCGTAAAGTCGACGGAACGCGTGTTTTCGGAGTTGGACGCCGAGTAGCTTGCCATCATTGCACCGTCTCAGTCTGGGCGGCCTCATGGTTGAAGTACGTGTCAGAGATGATCCCGTGAGAAACAATGGAGTCCAAGATGTTCTCAATTTCGCTGCCAGCAAGTGCTCCTTCTAACCGCATAAGCGGAGCGCTAGCAATCGGTATACCTGCCTGCTCGAAGGTGAAAGTGAGAGCCGGCGCTGTGAGGGGGTGGCTAGTCAAGTAGTGATCCACATGAACCATCGAGCTCTCCCACTCCATTGCAGCGAGCAACCAACGGACTGGCTGACAATGCTGTATAGGACTCGTTACGATGCCGTTCCTCGGCAGAAATGACCCAGTTGATTGCACGCACGCAAGCATCGTTGATATCTTTTGGGGGTCTCTTAAGTAGGAGGGCACAATCCGGAACGGAATAATGCTCGAGGACGCAGATCACAAAAACCAGGCGGTCGAATTGGGGTAACGTCAGAATCGCGAGAGAGTCCCGCAATGCTTCTATCCGATACTCGCTGGATGGCAAACGGAAATCTGGTCCGGCTTCGCTTTTGATATCATTGGGTGTCGCGTTTCCCGTGCCTAAGACTAAACGGATCGCGTTGCGGACCACCGTCCGGCGCGCCCAGGTGAGGGCCCACTCCTTTGAAACGGCGCTGTTGGCAAGGCACTCCCTCATGGCAAGAATGAGACATCTCTCCGCTTTTTCGGCGCCGGCGGTAAGATGCAGCGCCAAACGGAAGAGATCGGTCATTTCTTTTGCGAATAACTTTTGGAAATCGTCCATTGATGCGTAAGTGTCTTCTCTAATTGATTTGAACTGATTGCTGCGGAACTTGAGCGCGCTTCTCAATCCTCCTCCATCCTTGCGAAGTGGGCTTACGCTGTCGCCCTTTGCTTTTTCACTTTCGCAACCATATGAGAGGCATTCGGAGTGCCAAACCAACGGGCGCGCAAATCGTTGATTGGGCAAGGAAACGACGTTAGACCTATGTGAATTGTCGAAACTGGCGAAGCATCGTCGACATGCAGCTTGTCGCAGCACATCGAGCTATTACGACACGTCGAATCGCGTCAGCGCCCCGGCCACTCAGCAATCCGGCTACGTCTACCAGCGCAGCCCAACCCTCGAGCGAAGCCTTCGGGTACTTGCCCAGCGAAATCACATATTTCTTTGGAAATTTGAAATCGGAGCCGCCAGATCTTCGAGCCATTGCGGGAAGACCTCAACGTAGAGATTCACTCCGTCGTACAACTTGTAAGACCTCGACGCCGGCCCTGATTTGGTTTTGAACGGTTCCGACGCGTGGACTTCGTCGCCGAAGCTGCATTCCGTGCGGCACCTTTCTTGCGAACACGCGGCCTTCGATCAGGCCGTGCGTTTCTGATCTGGACTTCCGTCAGGGGCGTTGCGGTATGTCTTTCTCGAGTCGTGAAATATACCCCAACTTGTACCCCAATTCCTGTTGGGATGCCATGGTTCCGCGTGGCGCGAAGTGGTACTTTGGCTTGGCGGAATAAAGGATTTAGCTGAAATTTGGCACGCCTTGGGGGGCGAATAAAGGAGTGGTGGCCAGAGACGGGATTGAACCGCCGACGCCGGCCTTTTCAGGGCCGCGCTCTACCACTGAGCTATCTGGCCTCAGTGCAACATGAGTTGCATTTCCTGTACGGGTTCCGGCACTGCCAGCTAAGAAGGACTATTCCACGAACAGTGCGCTGCAACAACCCGATTAGTATAACAAGTCCCGATTGTGAGCACCAAACACTCGCCCGCGAATCGCCGGCACAACGATCGCGAACACGCGGCAGGCCATCCACAGCCGCGACCGGCGAGGCGTCGACTACACTGGAATGCAATTATGACCGGCATTACCTGCTCTTCGCGCTGCTGTTCCCTGTTCTGTCGATGGCTTATCTCTGTTGCGTTGGTTATTGCGGCTGGTTGCGGTCATGGCCCAGGATCGAACCGCGATGAAAAGGCCCATCTGGCGGCTGAAGCCCGCGCCGCTCGGGCTTTTGATGTCTATTCACATCAAGGCCCCGACGCCCTCTATGGATTTATCAGGAGTTTTCCCAAAGGGGCCGATCTGCATGTTCATCTGGATGGAGCCGTCTATGCGGAGACCCTGATTCGCGATGCCGCCGAGGACGGCCTCTGCGTGGATGAAACATCGCTCGGCCTCACCAAGCCGCCTTGCAGGGCGAAACAGTTGCCGGCAAAAGAGTTGTCTCAGAGCATCACGGCAGAAAATCAAGCGGTCTATGACCGGCTGGTCGATTCGCTCTCCATGCGAAGCTTTGTGCCCTACTCGGGCTGGAGCGGGCACGACCAGTTTTTTTCCACCTTTGGAAAATTCCGGGTCTTGAGCGGAACGCGTACCGGCGAATGGGTGGACGAGGTAGCAAGCCGGGCAGCCAGCCAAAATGAACAATATCTCGAGCTGATGCACACGCCGGCATTCGGCCACGCGGCCCAGATTGCCCACACAATCGGCTGGAGCCCGGAGCTGTCCCGCGGCGATCGCGGGGCATTGGCGCGTCTCCGGCAAACGCTGCTGGACGATGGGCTGCGCGGCGAAGTTGAGGCAGATCGAGATGAGGTGCGCCAGGCGGAGCTGAAACGTAGGCAGTTGGAACACTGCGGTACGGCGCAGTCCGTTGCGGCCTGTAGCGTCCAAGTCCGCTATCTCTACCAGGTGCTGCGCGGGTTCCCGCCCGAGCAGGTGTTTGCCCAAGCGCTGCTGGGTTTTGAGACCGTCGAGGCCAGCATGAAAGCGCACGAAGACACCTGGGTTGGAATCAATTTCGTGATGCCCGAGGACGGACTCATCTCCATGCGCGACTACACGCTGCAGATGCAGATGCTGGATTACCTGCACTCCATCTACCCGGGAGTCCACATCTCGCTGCACGCGGGCGAGCTGGCGCTCGGCCAGGTGCCCCCGGAAGGGCTGCGCTTCCACATCCGGCAAGCGGTCGAGCTGGGCCACGCCGAGCGGATCGGTCACGGCGTGGATGTGATGCAGGAAGACAATCCGCGGGGCCTGCTCAAGGAGCTCGTGGAAAACCATATTATGGTCGAGATCAATCTGAGCTCGAACCAGGAAATCCTCGGCGTCGAGGGCGAACAGCATCCGTTCCCCATCTATCGCCAGGTGCATGTGCCGGTGGCGCTGTCGACCGACGACGAGGGCGTAAGCCGGATCGACCTGACCCACGAATATGTGCGGGCGGCGATTGACTACGGCCTCAGCTATAGCGACCTGAAGCAACTGGCGCGGACAGGGATGGAGCATGACTTTCTGCCCGGTCCCAGCCTGTGGGCCGCGCCTGACAGGTTCAACGAAGCGGTAAGAGATTGCAGCAGCCAGCCCCTGGGCGCAGATCGGCCGACCGCTGACTGCAAAGCATTCCTCGACCGCAGCCAGAAGGCCAGCGCGCAGTGGGAGCTGGAACGCCGGTTCAGGGCGTTCGATGGCATGTGGTGAAAAGGGGACATAGGAACTCAGCAGCCTGGGTTGCCCCCCCCGGGATTTGAAAGAAAAACTTATTCGAGGACCAATTCCAAAGGGCTCCTAAATGCACGACTTTAGTCGGGCCGATAAAGCCAATTAAATCAGCGTCGGGCTTTTAGCCCCTGCAGAGGCCAATACTGAAATCTCTTACCACGCTTTTAGGGGTTGACGGGCTGAGACAAACGGTGCGTCGGAGGCGGTTGTGGACAATGAGCGCGTTCGGGAGATCTGCATGGGGATGCCGCAGGTGACAGAGGCTCTTAACTGGGGGCACCACCTGGTGTACTTCGTGGGCGACCGGGACATCGGCGGCAAAATGTTTGCCATGACGGATTTGGACGGCACGGGTTTCGGGGTACTGTGGTTCCATTGCGGGGCGGAGCGCTTTCATGAATTGCTGGAGGTGGAGGGAATCTCGGCGTCCCCTTACCTTGCCAAAGCTCATTGGGTGACCGTAGAGCGGTGGGATGTGCTGCGGGCGCGGCAGATCGAGGATGAGCTGAAGTGGGCTTATGCGCTTATTTTCGAGAAACTTCCGCCGCGAACGAAGAAGATCCTGGCGCTGCCGGCGAAGGAACGGGAGCAGCTGGTCAAGGAGCGGAGAAAGGTGCTGGCCGCGCGGGCGAAGGCCGCCGCGACGCTAGTCAAGGCCGACCTGGCGAAGGCGCCTTCTGCGCGGAAGAGAAACTGAGGTAGCCGGGCACTCTGAGCGTGGGTCTGACCACTAGCCTCGGGAACCGTCGGGCTGGAGATTCGTATATTACGATGTGAGCGGGACCGAACCCGTCCCGCGTGAGGTTGAAAGATGGTCAAATTTCTGCTCTTCTGCATTCTGCTGGTGTTGTGCTGGCCGCTGGCGCTTGTGGCCTTGGTGCTCTATCCGTTTGTGTGGCTGGTGCTGTTGCCGTTTCGGGTGGTTGGGATCGCCGTGGGCGGGGCGCTGGGTCTGGTAGCGGCCATCTTCACCCTTCCGATCCGCGTGCTGCGCACCGTCTGAGGCGAGTCCCTCCCGATCGGTTTGGCTTCGGATTGCGTCGGACTCGCTGCGCTCCGCCCCGTTATCCCTGCGACAAACTCCGCCGGCTCGACACCCTCCAACTCCATGACTTAAGGTGTCGCTAGGTCGCGATTTCCGGGCCCGAGTCGCCCGGCGGTGCGGATTGCGTCTAATGGAATGAAGTCTAAGTGCGGGTGAGGCAAGATGCGGAAGGTTTGGCTGGGGTTGGTTCTTGTCGTTCTGGCGGCTGCCGTTGGGGTGCGCGCCCAGACGACGCAAGCGGTGGAAGACGAGGCGGCCAAAAACGCTGCCCAGGCGCGGACGGAACTCGATGCCATGGTCAAGGCGATGGGCGGCCATGCCTGGCTCGACATGAAGAACAAGATGGTCGAGGGCTACATCGCCGCCTTCTTTCACGGCAATCCCGACGTGGGCACCACGCTTACCTGGGAGTATCACCAGTGGCCCGATCACGACCGCATCGAGGTCACCAAGCACCGCGACGTGGTGGAGTTTTTCGAAGGCCGTGAGGGCTGGGAGGTCACGTATCGCGGCAAGAAGCCGATGGAGAAAGAACTGCTCGATGATTATCTGCGCCGCCGAGACCACTCCATTGAGACGGTGGTGAAGACCTGGATGAAGGATCCCAAGACCATCCTTGTCTTTGAGGGCCAGCGGCTGGCCGAGCGACACCTAGCCGACCAGGTGACGCTGATCTCGCCGGATAACGAAGCCGTGACCATCCAGATCGATGCGCAAACCCACCTTCCGCTGCGGCGCACCTTCCAATGGCGCGACCCCATTTACCACGACAAGAATACCGACGCCGAGGAGTACGACGATTATCACGTGGTGCAAGGGATTCCGACTCCGTTCACCATCACGCGCTTCAAGAACGACGATCAGGTGCGGCAGTATTACGTGACCAAAGCCATATATAACCAGACGCTGCCGGGCGACTTCTGGGATGTGGACGCGGCTGACCGGCGGATCAAGAAGTAACCACTAGCGGTGGGGCCTGCGTTTCCTGTCCGAAAACCGAGACATGGGCATTCGGCGGTATTGTCCGCAGACGTGCTTATTTATAATCTCTGGAGCGCACGACCGCTGCAGTCGGGCGCCGTCTGGAGTTCGAGAATGACGTTCGCGATCCAGGATATCCTGGACTACCTGCCCCACCGCTACCCATTCCTGTTGATCGACAGGGTGATCGAATATGAGGCCGCCAAGCGGCTGGTGGCGATCAAGAATGTGACCATTAACGAGCCGTTTTTCCAGGGGCATTTCCCCGGCTACCCCATCATGCCCGGAGTGTTGGTGGTGGAGGCAATGGCCCAGGCCGGCGGCATCATCATGATGGCCGACATGCCTGATCGGCACAAGAAGCTGGTGGTCTTCACGGGTATCGAGAAGGCCAAGTTCCGCCGCCCCGTCACGCCCGGCGACCAGTTGCGCATCGAGGTGGACGTGCTGTCGTTCCGGTCGCGGGCGGGGCGCATCGCCGGCCGCGCAACCGTGGACGGCAAGCTGGCTTGCGAGGCTACGCTTACCTGCGCCGTGGTCCCGCGGGAGCGCGAGTCGAGGCCCGCCGAGACGGTGGTTGCGGCGGCGGAAGAGAAGGCCGAGTGAGCATCCATCCGAGCGCGGTGATCGCTGCCGGGGCGGTGGTTCCGGAGTCGAGCAGCGTGGGTCCGTTCTGCACCATCGGGCCCGAGGTGGTGCTGGGCGAGGAGTGCAGGCTGATCTCCCACGTGGTGCTCGACGGGCGCACGCGGATCGGCGCACGGAATTTGTTTTATCCGTTTTGCGCCATCGGGGTACCCCCGCAGGACCTGAAGTACAAGGGCGAGCCTACCGAGACGGTCATCGGGGACGACAATACGATTCGCGAAAATGTGACCGTGAGCCGCGGCACGGTGGGCGGCGGAGGTATAACGCGGGTGGGCTCAAACTGCCTGCTGATGACCTGCGCGCACATCGGCCACGACAGCCATGTGGGCAGCCACTGCATCCTGGCCAACGCGGCGACGCTGGCCGGCCACGTGGTGATCGAGGACTACGTCACGCTGGGCGCGTTCTGCCCGGTCCACCAGCATTGCGTGGTGGGCGCCTACTCGTTTGTGGGCGGCGGAACCATCGTGACCCAGGACGTGCTGCCGTTTTCAAAGACCTCGTCGCGGCGTGAGAACAAGGCCTTCGGGATTAACACCGTCGGGCTCCAGAGGAGAGGGTTCTCAGAGGAGCGGATTCGCCTGCTGCAGAAAGCCTTCCGGCTGCTGCTGGTTTCGAAGCTCAATACCACGCAGGCCCTCGAGAAGATCAAGGAACTGGAAGGCGAAGACGCCGCCCTGCTGGTAGGTTTCATCGAGCGCAGCCAGCGCGGGGTCATCAAATGACAATGACCCTCGGCCTCATCGCCGGTAACAGCCGCTTCCCATTCCTGCTGCTCGATGCGGCGCGGGCGCAGGGTCACGAGGTTTGCGTGGCGGCGATCCGCGAGGAAACCGATCCGGAGATGGACCGCCGGGCCGAAGCGGACCCAGGCATCGCGGTGCACTGGCTATCGCTTGGCGAGCTGTCGAGGCTGATTGAGACCTTTCAAAAAGCCGGCGCAACAAAAGCCGTCATGGCCGGCCAGGTGAAACACAAGCAGATTTTCTCCAGCATCCGCCCCGACTGGCGCCTGGCCAAGCTGCTGCTCAACCTGCGCACTCGCAATACCGACATGCTGCTGGGCGCGGTGGCCAAGGTGCTGGGCGATGAAGGGATCGAGCTGATCAGCTCCACCGCGTTTCTCGAGCCGCTGCTGGCCGCCGAAGGCGTGCTGACCCAACGCGCGCCCGAGGCAGAGGAGCGCAGGAATATCGAGTATGGGCTCGGCGTAGCTCGCGCGCTGGCCGGCTTCGACATCGGACAAACAGTGGTAGTGGCGGCGCAGGCCGCGGTGGCCGTCGAGGCCATGGAAGGCACTGATGCGGCGATCGAGCGCGCCGGCGCGCTGATGAGGACGCTTGACGGAAACGAGACCAGCACCCTTCACCCCAGCGACGAAAACCTGTCGCAAAGCACCCCGACACTGGCCCGCAGATTGACCGTCGTCAAGGTCGCCAAGCCGAATCAGGACATGCGATTCGACGTGCCGGTCATCGGCATTGCGACCATCGAGACCATGATTGCAGCCGGGGCCGGCTGCCTTTCGGTCGAGGCAGGCCGCACGCTCCTGTTCGACCGCGACACCCTGCTCCGACAGGCCGATCAAGCAGGCATTGCCATTGTGGCCACTCCGCGCTGATACTGTTGAAACCGGGAAGGTTTTTTGTTCCTCTGCTCGCTTCCCGTTTATCCCCTGATGGCCAACCGTTCACAAGGAGGTTCTGTTTCGTGATTAGCCACGTGTTTTTACCTCTCGCCGCGGTGCTGCTCGCCGCGTTTCCACTGGTAGCTGCAGAGGCGGCCGGTAACACACTGCCCGCCGAGGGCCAGCCGGCTCCTCAATTCTCTCTGCCCTCGCAGGACGGTACCCAAATCTCTCTCAGCAGTCTGCGGGGCAAGTGGGTGGTGCTGTATTTCTATCCCAAGGATATGACTCCGGGCTGCACCATCGAGGCTCACAACTTCCAGAGCGCGCAGAGCCAGTTTGCCGCCAAAAATGCGGTGATTCTGGGCGTCAGCGTGGACTCGACCCAGAGCCATCAGCAGTTTTGCGCCAAAGACGGGCTGACCTTCCATCTGCTCTCTGACACCAGCCACTCGGTGGTGAGCGCCTACGGCTCGCTGGGCAGCCATGTCGGCATCGTGATGGCCAACCGCAACACCTTCCTCATTGATCCGCACGGAAACATTGCGAAGGTTTGGACCGGCGTCAATCCGGCCACGGCCGCGTCGAGCGTGCTGGCGGCCATACCCGGGAGTGCTTCGGTAACCGCTCCGGCAGCCATGGAAGCGAGGCCGCCGAAGGGGGACTCGGTGAAACCGCCGGGGCCGCCGAGTAGTCTGAACACGAACCAGTAAGATCAGCGGGAGCGCGAAACAGACTGAGCGATAAGCCGGGGCTCGTGGTTTACAGCGGGTCCCGTTGCGCTTTGCGGAGAATTGAACCTGTGCCGGCCGAAGTCGCAGTGAAATTTCGCCAGGAGTTGAGCGCGCTCAGCGGCTTGCTGGGTGCCTTGCCTCCAGAGCTTGCTGATGTGCCGTGGCGCCCGGGCGGGTGGACGCGCAAGCAGATCGTGGGGCACCTGCTGGATTCAGCTGCCAACAACCGCCAGCGCTTCGTGCGCGCTTCGACTGAGGGCCGGTACGTCGGGCCGCAGTACTCTCAGGATGCCTGGGTCGCCGCACACGGATACGCCAGGCAGCCGTGGCAGACGCTGGTGCGATGGTGGCAGACCGAACACGAGATTCTCGCTGCCGCGGTAGATGAAATCGACCAGGCGGTCCTGGATGCCGGCTGCGTGGTGGGAGAGGACCAGCCGGTGACGCTGCGCTTTCTTATCGAGGATTACATCGACCATCAGAAATGGCATTTCCAGCAACTGCTGGCCACTCCGCAGTGAGGCAAGCCGCCTGCGGTGGGGCTGGCGTCTCATCGCGCTTCAGCGGGGATCGGCTCAGATAAGGCCGGACAGTTGAGGTCCCTGGCTTCCCATGTCTCAAAGGCGAGACATGGAGCACTCATGCTCATGCGCTATACTTCGCGCGCGCAGAAAAGCCCGGCTCGCCGCCGGGCTCTTTTGCGCGCCTCGATTGTCTGTTGCAGCCTTACTTCTTCTTGCCCTTTTTCGCGGCCTTTTTGGCTGCTTTCTTTGCTGGAGCCTTTTTCGCAACCGCTTTCTTTGCCGGAAGCTTCTTGGTCGCCGCCTTTTTTGCCGGAGCTTTCTTCGCGGCCTTTTTCGCGGCTGTTTTCCTGGTCGCCTTCTTCGCCGGAGCTTTTTTCGCGACCTTTTTGGCCGCCTTTCTTGTCGGAGCTTTCTTGGCAGCTGCCTTCTTTGCCGGAGCCTTTTTGGCTGCCTTCTTTGCCGGAGCCTTCTTGGCGGGCGGCGCTTTTGCGGTCAGCACGCTCTCCTCAGCCACTACTCCTGCCACAGGAGCCTTTTTCGCAGCGGGCTTCTTTTTCGCCGGGGCCTTTTTGGCGGCCTTCCTGGCGGCCGGTGCGGCAGTGGGAGGCGTCGACCCGGTCAGCACGCTCTCTTCAGCCACTACTTCGTCGTCATCCGAAGAAGTATGTACGCCGGCAGTCTCGATGTCATCGTCTTCTTCGAGGTATTCGCCCTTGTCGGGGTCCAGTTCTCCCGGCTCTCCGTTTGGATCGCCGGCACTCATCGCGTACATCTTGATTGCTTCATCCATCCGTTTGCCTCCAGCGGCTTGCCGCTGCCATGTTATTAACTCCATCCACCGCAGAGATAACTCTCGGCATGCTGAAGTTAAGTTCCTATTAGCTTGCACACAAACATGAACAAAAGACAAGTGTGGAATGCGAGTTATCAATATTTTTTGCGACAAAAGACATTACTTGGTAGCTACAGTGCGCCTGCGAGAGGAACCGGAAGCGGTCTTCGCCGCGGCTGAGTGCTGCTTTTTTGTCGCACTGGCTTTTGTCGCAGCGGCCGTTGAAGAACCTTTCGACCCGGGCGCGGCGGAGCGACTGGCGCTTGCTGCGCGGCGGCGTTTCCCCGTCGCGTGCCGCACAAGAACGGGTTCGGCCACATGGATGCGGCGGCCCGGCGTCACCTGGGTGCCAGTCACGTTATTCCAGCGTCTCAGTTGCGCCAGTGACACACCGAAGCGGTCCGCAATGGTGACCAGCGTATCGCCTCTGCGCGCCGTGTACAGGACCATGCGCGTAGAGGGAGAGGCCGCGGGAGCTACCGGAACAACGACGGCTTCAAGCCCCTGCAGGCTGGCCCCGGGGGCGAGTTGGTTGGCCTGGGCCAACTCCGTCGGCTGCACGCGAAACTCGTGGGCGACCGAATCGATGGTGTCGCCCGCCGTCACCACGTGGTAGCGCCAGCTATTGCGCTTGGCCTCGGGTACTAGGCTCACGCGCTGGTCAAACAGAGAGGCCGCGCCGGCCGGCAGGTGCAGGTCGTAGGAAGCCTCAGGCGGAGTGACCATGTGCAGCAGGCTGGGGTTGAGCGCCTCAAGTTCATCCATGGGCGCTCCCACAAGGTCGGAGACGAGGCGCAGATCGATGGCGTAATTCACAGTCACCGTGTCGGTGAGGACAGGCGGATCGAGCGTGACATCGTCAAAGCCGTACTGGTGCGGATTGTTGGCGATGATGATGGCGGCCAGGATTTCAGGCACGTAATTCTGGGTCTCGCTGGGCAGCTCGTGGCGCTTGTAGAGCTCCCAGAAGTCGGCATAGCCGGTCTTTGCAACTTCCTTCTGGATGTTGCCTGCGCCATGGTCGTAGGCCGCCATGGCCAGGTACCAGTCCCCGAGCTGGTCGTAAAGAAACTTCATATAACGAGCGTAGGCGCGGGTCGATTTCTCGGGATCAAAACGCTCATCCACATAGGCATTGCGTTTCAGGCCGTAGAACGGATCGGGCATGAACTGCCACATGCCGCCGGCTCCCGATTTGCGATCGATGGCCCGCGGCTGGAAACCTGATTCAGCGACCGCGAGATAGATAAGGTCCTGCGGCACGCCTTCCTCGGCCATGACGCGCTGAATCATGGCGCGGTAACGGCCCGAACGCTGAAACGAGTGCAGCAGCGTGTTGTGGCCTCGCTGCGAGTTGGCGAAAAAGTTGATGAATGCGGCCACGTAATCGTTGACCATCAGCGGCAAATCCGACTTGGTGGTGGCCAGTTCCGTGCGGGCCTTGGCCACCAGGTTCGGATCGACGGCGAAGGTCACGTCGCTGGCCACATCAGCCGGCGTCTCCTCCACCTTGGGCGCGAAGCCGTTGCCTTGTTTGAGGGCCTCCATCTCCAGGCCGTTCACCTGGTCAACTATGCGGTCAAACTCGTCCTGCAAGGCGGGAGTGCCCTTGATGTCGATGCCGCTGGTCAGCATCAGGTCGATGGCGCGATCGAACTCGGTCTTGGCCTCGGGCAACAACCCCTTGCGATAGTCGGCGTCGCCGCGGGAGTATGCCGCCTCAACCTGCTGGATGAGCAGGCGAACGCGCTGCTGGTCGCGGGTGAGCGCGGGAGCAGCTTGCGGCGCTGGAGCAGGTTGGGCCGCTGGCGCGGCCAGGGCCGGCGCGGTGGCCTGGGGCGCGCTGTCGGCCGTCGAGTTCGCGGGCTGGGAAGGGACGCAGCCGGAGAGAGAAAGGGCCGCCAGCCCTGCGCATAAACTCATTCGCGAGACAGTGGGCCGATTTCGAAGCATACGCATGAAAAGACGCACTCCACCGGCCGTTGGTGAGAACACTGAAGGCACTATGCCGATGATAAGCTATGCCATGGAGGCTATGCGCGTGCATAAGCGCTAAAGCCTTTTTTTTCTAAGCCCCAAATGGACGCAAAATTCCTTCGCAATTTCGCCATCATCGCCCACATCGACCATGGAAAGTCGACGCTGAGCGATCGCCTGCTCGAGCTTACCGGGTCAGTCACAGGCCGTGAGATGCAGGCCCAGATCCTCGACGACATGGATCTGGAACGCGAGCGGGGAATCACAATCAAGGCCCATGCCGTGCGCATGATGTACAAGGCCCTCGACGGCAACACCTATCAGTTGAACCTGATCGACACCCCCGGCCATGTGGATTTCAGCTACGAGGTTTCCCGCTCGCTGGCCTCCTGCGAGGGCGCGCTGCTGGTGGTCGACGCCAGCCAGGGTGTGGAAGCGCAGACCCTGGCCAACGCCTACCTGGCTATCAACCACGGATTGGAAATCATCCCGGTCATCAACAAGATTGATCTCCCATCGGCGGACATTGTAGCCACCCAGGAAGCGATTGAAAAAGCCGTGGGTCTGGACGCGACCGACGCCATCCCGGTGAGCGCCAAGACCGGCCAGGGCGTCGCCGACGTGCTCGAAGCCATTGTTCACCGGCTGCCGCCGCCCACCGGCGATCCCAATGCTCCGCTGCAGGCGCTCATCTTTGACTCCTGGTTCGACGCCTACCGGGGCGTCATCGTGCTGGTGCGGGTGATGCAGGGCTCCATGCGCAAGGGCCAGCGAATACGACTGATGTCGAATGGCAAGAGCTTCGAGATCGAATCCATGGGCGTGCTGATGCCCAAGCCCGTCGAGATTGGAGAGCTCATAGCCGGCGAGGTAGGGTTCTTCGCGGCCACCATCAAGAATGTAGGCGACACCAAAATCGGCGACACGGTGACCGAAGAGGCAAGGCCGGCCGCCTCGCAGTTGCCCGGCTTTGAGGACATCAAGCCGATGGTCTTTTCCGGCCTCTACACCGTCGATTCGCACGAGCACACGCTGCTCCGCGACGCCCTCGAAAAGCTGCGCCTCAACGACTCCTCGTTCTTCTTCGAGCCGGAAAGCTCGGTGGCCCTGGGCTTCGGTTTTCGCTGCGGATTCCTGGGCCTGCTGCACATGGAGATCATCCAGGAGCGCCTGGAGCGGGAGTACGAACTCGACCTCATCACTACCGCGCCCGGCGTGCGTTACCACATCACGTTGACGGACGGCACGGTGCTGGAGGTGGACAACCCCTCGCGCTGGCCGGACCCCACCAACATCGAAGAGATTCGCGAGCCCATCATCACCGCCAAGATTCTCACCAATGAGGAGTATGTCGGCGGCATCTTCAAGCTGGTGGAAGAGAAGCGTGGCAAGCAGCTCAACTTTGAATATGTGACGCCGACGCGCGTGCTGCTCACCTACGAGCTCCCGCTGAACGAGATCGTGCTCGACTTCTATGACCGGCTAAAGTCCATCTCGCGCGGCTATGCGTCGCTGGACTATCAACTGGCCGGCGAGTGGATTTCGCCCATGGTCAAGCTGGACGTCCTGGTCTCGGGCGAGCCGGTGGATGCGCTGTCGATCATCATCCACAAGGAGCACGCGTACGAACGCGGCCGGGCCCTGGTCTCCAAGATGCGGGAGCTGATCCCGCGCCAGCAGTTCGAGGTAGCCATCCAGGCCGCCATCGGAGCCAAGATCGTTGCCCGCGAGACGGTGAGTCCGCTACGCAAAAACGTGCTGGCCAAGTGCTACGGCGGCGACATCTCGCGCAAGCGCAAGCTGCTCGAGAAGCAGAAGGAAGGCAAGAAACGGATGAAGCGCATCGGCAAGGTCGATATTCCGCAGGAGGCGTTTCTAGCCGTGCTGCGCGTAGGCGAAGACTCACAGAAGTAATCGCGTGGTCAGAATGGACCGTTCGCTCAATTCTGTTTAGTCAAGGCTCTGTAACAGGGCACGACTTCAGTCGTGCCGATAAAGCCAGCCAAATTAACGTCGGGCTTTTAGCCCCTGCGAAAGCCGGCCCTCCAAAAACACTAAACCCAGCCTTTTTCCGCAGCCTGTGTAGCCGTGACCTTTCAAAACTATCCCTCCCGATGCACTTTCGGTTTACGCGATTGCCACGGCCATGCGAGAAGGCAAAGACTCGGATTGCCCAAATTTGATATAAGTGGAGACGGCGCGCTGCGGCGATTCTTGGCCGGGTCCAATCCAGTGAGTTTCCGACCTGCGTACAGGCTTCATAGCCGGAGAATGGCAACTTGACTGCACCGATGCAGACCACTCCCGACTCCACCCTCATCGAGCAGATGATGGCAGGCGACGAAGCTGCGCTTTCGATTCTCTATGACCGCTATTCGGCCGTGCTTTTCGGCATGTTGTTGCGGATCTTGCGCGACAGGCAGGCCGCCGAGGAGATTCTGCAGGACTTGTTTCTGCAGTTGTGGCGCGGGGCAGCCCGGTTCGATGCCAGCCGGGGTTCGCTGTCCACCTGGCTGCTGGTGATCGGGCGCAACCGCGCCATCTCGCGCCTGCGGGGGAAGATGAACCGCGAAGTCACGGAAGAAGAGGATGGCGACTACGCAAACAGCTTTGTCTCTTCGCAGAACGTCGAAAACGAGGCAAGGCGATCTGAGTTGAGGGGAACATTGAACGCGGCGCTGAACAAGCTGCCATCCGAGCAGAGGCAGGTTTTGGAACTAGCCTATTTTGAAGGAATGTCGCAGAGCGAGATTGCCGCCAGGACCGCAAGTCCGCTGGGCACGGTGAAAACGCGGGTGAGGACGGGGATGCAATCGCTGAAAGAGATGCTGGTCGGGTATTGAATGACTGATAGACACGCCAACCCGGAAGACCTTCAACTCTACGCGCTGGGTGCGCTTGAGGGCGACGAGCAGCTGACGCTGAAAGCGCATCTGAAAACCTGCGCGGAGTGCCGGCGGCAGGTTGCGTCTGCACTACAGAGCGCATCGCTTCTGGGCCTCGCCGTCGACCCGGTGGCGCCGGCCGCATCGGTGAAGCAGGCGCTGATGGCGCGGGTTCATGCCGAAGCCCGTCCGGCAACCACGCAAAAGGTCCTGGTGCCCGCAAGGAAGAAGCGCTGGGGGCTCAGGTTCTCGCTGGGGTTTGCCATGGCCACGGTGATTCTGGCGCTGGCGACGACATGGCTCTGGAAAGAGAACCAGCGGCATCGGCAGGAAGCTGCCGGGCTGCGGGCGGAACTCGACCGTGTTCAGGCCCAGGCGGCGCGGGAAGGCGACGACCTGCGCGCCGTGGCCGAGGTAGTAAGCGCGCCCGACACGGTGACCGTCACCTTGCAGCAGCAGGCGGGTGGTCCTCCGGGCCAGGCTCACGTGCTCTACAATGCGCGCAAGGGGCTGGTGATCTATTCCGGCCAGATACCGCCCACGCCGGATGGAAAGAGCTACCAGCTTTGGCTTGTGCCCACCCAGGGAGCGCCAGTTAGCGCCGGGCTTGTTGAGCCCAATCAACAAAACGGCACGGTGCTGGTTCACTTGCCGCAGGGTCTGGCCGCGAAGGCCTTCGCCGTAACCGTTGAACCGCGCGGCGGCCGCCCGCAGCCCACGGGACCCATGGTGCTGGTGGGCGCTCTCTCGAGCTGAAGCGGCGGCTCGCAGCAGCTGAGAAGTCTCATCACGACGCGAAAGGACGCACCCTTGTACGGGAAGGCGTTAACCATCTTTGTAACCCTGCTGTGATGAGGAATTGTGGAAAGCTGCCTTTGCGGTCAGGTGATGGAGCACACCTTGTCTCGCGCAAAGTTTCGCGGGGGTCCAAATGTTTGTTATTGATTAATAAGGACTTAAATTGTGTATCAGATGCGAGGAACGGTTGGCAAGTGGAGAATTCAGGTTTTATTCCAGAAATCCAGTGAAGTAATCCACAAACTTTTCCACAAAGCAGCCAGCAAAATGGGACAAATTCCCTTCGTGATGAGTGCAACGTTATACAGTATTTCTTTCACGCGATTGAAAAGAAATGTGCAGGAGCCCAGCTGACCCGGGCTCCGTACATTTGCGTGTACCGAGAGCCCGGTTCCTAGTGGGCTGCCGGTTTGGCAGCGGGTGCCGGCTTCGGCGCATCCCCTTCAGCCGTTGGCGGTGGGGCGGGCACCCCGGACTTCACGTTGTACGCGTCAATGACCTGCTTGGTGATATTGCTGCCGGTGTTGGCGAACAGTACCGGAGACTGCTGCTGCGAGATGTCGAGAACCAGAGAGTAGCCCTGCTGCTCAGCATAACTCTGCATCACGTCGTAGACTTTTGAAGCCAGGCCCTGGTAAAGCTCGTTCATGGCCTGTTCAAAATCGCTCTGCGCATCCTGAGCATCTCGGTCCAGCTTCTTCTTCTTGACATCGATGGCGGCAGCGCGCGAGCTGCGCTCGGCGTCGCTCAGAGTCGAGGCCGAAGCCTGCAACTGCTTGGTGAGGGTATCGATCTCGTCGCTCTGAGCTTTCAACTGCTGGCGGCGCGGATCGTATTTCTTCTGCAGGTCGGCGAAATTACGCTGGCCTTCGTTGGTTTGCGCCACGGCCACCTGGAATGCGACCACTGCGATCTTGGTAGGACCGGCTGGCGCAGCCGGTGCGGCCGCGGGGGCCGGTGTTTGGGCGGCGGCGCTCAGGACCAGGCCTGATGCCAGCGTAACTGCGAGAACGATCAAACGCTTCATCTGAATCCGAAACTCCTTCGAAATTCCTGTCTGCTCCCGGTTAGACGCAAGAGCACGGCTGTGCTCCTGAGAAACCTCACAATCTTAATCCACTCGGAAACTCTGCGCCCGGACGGGCCAGAGAGAGAAAAAGATACGAATGGAGACGTCAGCAGGAACTAGATGGATTATAGGTGGTGGGGGTAGGGGCGTCAAACCGGTAAAGGGGGGTTTTTGAACACCGGGCAGGCTCGGCCAGAGCAGCAAAAAGCCCCGCCGCCGCGGGGCCTTTTGAGGACGGAAACCATCCCGATCAGTGCTTGGTGGCCGGGGCAGGCGCGTCAGGTGCTTCAGCCGGAGCCGCCGCCGGAGCGGCCACGCCTGACTTCTCGTTGTAGGCGTCGATCACTGCCCGTGTAATGTCGAGAGATTCACTGGCATAGAGCACCAGCGGACTCTGCTGCTGGCTGGGGCTCGCATCGATCACCAGGGTATAGCCATGCTGGTTGGCATAGGCGGTCATCACCTCTCCCACCTTGGCAGCGATGCGGTTGATGACCTCCTGCATGTCGGTCTGGAAGTCGGTCTGGGCGTCCTGGGTGTCGCGGTCCAGCTGCTTCTTCTTGACATCGATGGCGTGTGCGCGTTCGCTCCGCTGGGCATCCGTGAGGGTCGCACTCTGGGCCTGCAGCTGCTTGGTCAGGGTGTCGATTTCATCGCTGAGCGTTTTGAGCTGCGTGCGTCTGGGGTCATACTTTTTCTGCACCACGGCAAAATCGCGCTGAAACTCGTTGGTCTGGCTCACCGCGGCCTGAAAGGCGATCACCGCCACCTTTGCCGGCCCTGACGGCGAGGGTGCCGGCGTGTTCGCGGCGGGCCTGGCTGGCTGATGCGAGGCGGGCGATTGCGCCGGATGGGATGCGGGGGTTTGAGCAATGGCGGTGAGTGCAGATACCAGGACGAGCGATGCAGTTAAAACGGACGAACGCTTCATGCGATTTGAAATACTCCTTCGGAATTCCCGCTTCTCGCCATCAGGGGCGAAGTCCCGTCACGCGGCCCTGGCAACCTCACCGTGTTTCCTGGGAGGCTCTCCGAGTCAAGCGCAAAGAGGTGACGAGGCAAACAAAAACATCGCCAGGGACTAGGGGGATTATACGGCATGGGGCCGCCTGCGACGGAGCCGCCTGCGGTGGCGCCGGCGCTTCGGGAATTTCCGGATGCAGGCAAAAAGGCCGCTCACCGGGAGCGGCCCAGACTGCTGACAAGCTCAAATCCAAGTAGCTTTGTAACAGGGCATGACTTCAGTCGTGCCGATAAAGCCAATCAAATCAATTCCGGGCTTCAGATGGGATGAGACGGCTGGTCTGGCGAATCAGATTAATCTGTTCGCACGCACTCGAGGTGCAAAAGGAGACCAGCCGATGAGCAAGATTAGCAAACCAGGGCAACGTGGGGAAGCAACGAAGGGCAAGCCGGAGATGACGATGGGTATCGACGTGGGGGACCGCTACAGCCATCTGTGCCTTGTCGACGACCAGGGAGAAGTAGTGGAGCGGGACCGCGTGCGGAGTACGGAAGCCGCGTTTCGGTGCCATTTTGCGGACGCACCGCGTCTACGGATCGCTTTGGAGTGCGGCACGCACTCACCCTGGATGAGCCGCTTGCTGAAGCAGCTCGGCCACCAGGTGATCGTAGCCAACGCGCGCAAGATCCCCACCATCACCGAGAGCGAATCGAAGAACGATCGCAACGATGCCGAACATCTGGCCCGCTTTGCCGCCTTTGACCCCAGGTTGCTGTCGCCGCTGGAGCATCGCAGCCTGGGCCGCCAGCAGGATCTGAATCTGATCCTGGCGCCCGCCATCCTGGTCAAGGCACGGACCATGATCGTCAATGCGCTGCGCGGCCTGGTCAAAAGCGCCGGCGGCCGCCTGCCCGCCTTCTCGGCCACGTCGTTTCCGGCCCGCGCCGCAGGCGCCGTTCCGTCGGCCTTGACCGCTGTCGCCGGCCCGCTGATCGAGCAGATCGCCCGGCTCAACATGCAGATCGGGGCCATGGACCAGCAGATCGAAAAGCTGGCCACCAAGTATCCCGAGATCGGCACTCTGCGCAGCGCGCCGGGTGTAGGCCCGCCGGTGGCCTCCGCCTACGTGCTCACGCTCGACGGCCCAAATGCGGTTCCCAGCAGCCGCTCGGCGGGGGCCTTTCTCGGCCTGCGTCCCGGCCAAAGCCAGTCCGGCTCGAGCGATCCGGAACGGCGCATTACGCGCACCGGCAACACCTATCTGCGCTGTTTGCTGGTACAGTCGGCGCAATATGTCCTGGGCCGCTTCGGCCCCGATTCGGCCTTACGCCGCTGGGGCCTGAAGCTGGCCGCCAGCGGAGGCAAGCGAGCCAAGAAGCGAGCCATCGTCGCCGTAGCCCGCAAACTGGCCGTGCTGCTGCACAGCATGTGGCGTAGCGGCCAGCGCTTCGAACCCTTTCCACAATCGGCTCAGGCGCAGGCTTGAGTTCAAATCCAACCGCAACCGATCCACCAACCGTCCACCAAATGGGAAAACAGAAAACAGGCAATGATCTCAGAATCCATCTCGTGTCCGGGTGACTGCGCGCAGGGGCTTGGCCGTCATAGACCGCGCTTCAGATAGCAGCCCCGATTCATCAACATCGGGCCCCAACAGGCACCGAGCTCACAGCAGCTCACATCGAGTGCGTATAGAAGCCCGAGATGGATCTGACACACGAGAAAAGCAAAGGCAAAAGCAAAAACTTCCAATGAAGAAAAAACAAAAACAGCTTGACACCACCAGCTGTCTCATAGAAGCCCCTGCAAAAGCCCTATAAGCCGATTTCGCAAATTCTAGGGCTTTGTCAGCAACAAAAAGGCCGCTCATCGCAAGCGGCCTTTTTCAAGTCGGTTGAAGAATATCAGAACGTCGTCGAGATGGTGAGGCGGAAGGTCTTGCGCGGCTCGCGGAAGATGTATCGTGCCCCGTAAGCTTCCATGGCCTCTTCAAAAGTGTAGTCGCCGGCGCCGCCGGTGGGGAACATGGAACGGGTGATCAGCTGTGCCGAGCAGCTGCCCTGCTTGCCGCCGACGATGACGTCGTTGCAATAAGGCGTCTCGTAAAGGCGGAGCGGGTTGTACGCGTAGTAGAGGCGGAACGGCGCATTGACGATGGGCATGATGATCGACATCTCGGCGCCGGTCGACATGCGCGGCACGAAGTTGGTGCCGGAGACGGGCCGGATATCCTGCTTGAATCCAACCATGGAGCCCGGGATGCCGCCCTGGCAGGAGCCGTTGTTGTAGACCGGGCAGCCGTAGAGCGGGGCGGTCAGCGAGGCAAATCCCTCCGGGCTCTGCTTCAACTGGGAGTGGCTGGTGGCCGCATCGATGCTGAAGTCGTCGAAGAAGGCGAACATCAGCGGCCCAACGATGGGAATGCGGTACTCCGCATTCGCGGTCAGGTTGCTGTTGCCGCCGATCGAGGCCACGCCGTAGACGGGCAGCGGAACCTGGATGCACTGATTGTCTTGAGGATTGGTGGGATCGCGCGGCACGCAGCTCCCGTCGGGGTTGGTGAGCTGAAAGTTGACGCGGGTGGGCACGTAGCCGTAGGGCGTAGCGCCGCGCACGTCGAAGCCGCGGACCTCGCTTTCGCCGCCGGCGTAGAAGCGGTTGTTGGGAGGCGCCACGTCGCCGCCGAAGCCCTGGATATAGCCCAACTGCGCGCGCAGCGCGAGCACGTTGCGCCCGTTGGGCGTGGGGATCAGGTAGTGCATGGGCATGTAACGCTTGACCGCCACCAGCGGCTCGAAGTAGCGCACATTGCCCCACAGCCCTGAGGTCTGGAAGGCCGCCGTGTATTCCTTGCCTTCATGCGGCCGCAGCGGATTGTTGACAGTGTTGTAGACGTAGCTGAGCGAAATGTAGCTGTTGATGATGCCGGCAAGCGCATTCGATCCCTGGATTCCCGACCGGAAGGAGATGGTCTGGAAGAAGGTCTGGGAGGCGGTGCTAAAGGCGGTGATGTTGGACCGGGTCCACGAGTACGTGAAACCCACGCGCTGGAAGGCGTGCCGCTTGAGCGGGTAGCTGACGGAGAAATTCATGCCGTCGGAATCGGAGTTGTAGTTCTGTGTCAGAGACTTCTCGGCCGCGGAAAGATTGACCGAGGCGCCGGTGGTGGCCTGGTAGTTCTTGGCGGCGTTGTAGTCCTGCTTCTGATTGAAAATCTGGAAGCCGAGGTTGATGGGCCGGTTCTTGACGTAGGGCTGGGTGAAGCCGAACAAGAACTGGCGGCTGATGGAACCCAGGTTGGCCTGCACGCTCAGGGTCTCGCCCAAACCCAGGAAGTTATTGGTCTGGTAGTTGAGGCCGACAAAGGCGCCCGACAGGCCGCTGACGCCGCCATTCATGCCGATCGAGTTCTTGCCCTTCTCTTTGACCTTGAGCAGCAACTCCACGGTTCCGGCATCGGGATCCTGGTGAGCCTCCGAGTCCTGATCGACCTTGAGGGGGTCGAAGTACTCGAGCTGGTTCAGGCGCAGCAGGCTGTACTCCCACAGCTGGGAGTTGTACACCGAGCCTTCATCGAGCATCAGCTCGCGGCGGATCACCTTGTCGCGGGTAATGGTGTTGCCCGAGAACTCGATGCGGGAGACGAAGAACTGCTTGCCCTCGTCGATGTCGATGTTGAGCGAGACAGTCTTCTTCTGTTCGTCGTAGGTAAGCTTGGGAATGGCGCCGAAGTTGATGTAACCGAGGCTTCCGTAGGCCTTTTTCAGATTATCGAGGCCCTTTCCGGTAAGCGTGGCGCTGAACCAGTCGCCGTCTTTCAGGGGGAAGGTCGCGCGCAGCGCCTTCACGTTCTGGATCTGCTTGTTGCCGGTGAAAGTGATCGAGCCTAGTCGATAACGGCCGCCCTCTTCAATCGGCAAACGGATATCGATGCGCTTGCCCTTGTTGGGGCGAAAGGTGAACCAGTTGAGGCCGCCTTCGTCGCGAATCTGGGTGGTGGGCTGCTCCACGGCCGCGTTGGCATAACCCTTGTCGCGATAAGCCTGCCGTACGCGCTCGGTGTCCTCTTCCAGCTTGGAGGCGTCGTAGGTCTGGGGGAAGATGTCCTCAAGAAAGATGGAATAAGGAATGCCGATAGGCTTGAGGTTCTTCATCGACCGGCGCAGCAGAAGCGAGCTGATGTGGGTGTTGCCTACGAACTGGATCTTACCGACCTTTACGACCGGGCCTTCCTTGATGTTGAAGTTCACCTGCACCGAGGCCGGCGGGATGGTCTTTACCTCCGTCTTGATGGTGGCGAACTGGTGGCCGTGCTCGGCCAGCATCTCCTTGATCACCGCCTCGGCCTGCTTGATCTTGGTCGGGTCATACTGGCTCTCGACCGAAAGCGGAACCTTCTCCTTCTTGAACCGGTCAAGAATGTCCGATTGCGTGATCGAATTAAGCCCCTTGTAGTTGATCTCGCGGATATTGGGCTTTTCCTGGACAAAAATATTCAGGATGATGCCCTTTTCGGTGTCTTCGCGCTCGATGCGGAGATTTTCGAAGTAGCCGGTGTTCCAGAGCGAGTTGAAATCACGTTCGATCGCGATCGGGTCGTAGGTGTCGCCAATGTGGGTGAAAAGGCGGGCCAGGATGGTCTCGCGGGGGATGCGGCGGTTGCCGATCACGCGAATCTGGTCGATGGTCTCCGGTTGCTGAGCCAGCGCCGCCCCGGCGATAACAACCAGCACAACGAGAACCAGCATTCGGGCCAGGCGATGAGCGGCGCGGGAGATGGAAGTGTGCTTGATCTTCACCGGGCTGTGGCCCTGCGGCGAGCACAAATGGTACTGGTGCGGTCCATAGTTCGGCTTCACGGGAAAAATATGCACACCCTCATTGCT
>Ga0182013_10000667_pt1 | contig 47314 bp, 50 predicted proteins | sample 612S2MmetaG_FD_120487 | JGI IMG/M metagenome (GOLD analysis project Ga0182013, IMG submission 120487) | Permafrost microbial communities from Stordalen Mire, Sweden - 612S2M metaG | ecosystem: Environmental > Terrestrial > Soil > Wetlands > Permafrost | place: Sweden: Stordalen | collected...
GACGGCCTGATCCAGGCGGCGGAAGCCGGCGCCACGGCGGTGATCCAGCCGGGCGGCTCCATGGGTGACGGCAAGGTGATCGAGGCCGCCGACGCCCACGGCCTGACCATGGCCTTCACCGGCGTGCGGGTGTTCAAGCATTAGAACGCGATGGGTTTAGGCGGAATCGCCTAAACAATGAATCATGAATAAATTCAAATAGGTAGAGCCTGATTTCAGGCATCAAGACGAATCCGTCGGGCTCTAAAATGGCGGCTCATATGGCTGCTGCGGCCAGGTCGCGCATGGCGGCGTTGGCGATGGCCAGCTTGGGAAAGCTCCAGCCGCCGCCCGAGGACTCGATCTCTTCCACCAGACGCCGCGCGGCGTCGGCCTGAGTCTGGCGGGTTGCGATCCAGGCTTGCACCGCGGCGTCCGCCGGCTCGGCCTCGTCCAGGTCCGACGGGGTTTGAGCGTGGACCATGATCGCGCGGGCGATCAAGGCCTGTTCGCTGAGCAGCTCCTCCATCAACTGCCGCGCCGCCTGTCGTTGGTAGGGGTCGCCGGTCAGCAAGCCGACGGCGGCCGCTCGCAGCCGGTCAAAGGCGAACCGGGCGCTGACGGCATGATAAATCCGGGCCGCTGCCGTCACCGGCCAGCCGGCTACCCGCGCCAGGTCCGCCACGTCCGACAGGGACAGAAGCGGCCCCAGCAGCGCCGTCTGGCCCGCCAGATCGGCCGGCGCGCCCTCGGCCATCGCGGCCGAGACGTCGGCCGCGATGGCGCCCTGCTCCAAAGGAGAGAACAGGTCGCGGCCGCACTGACGCAGAACATCCGCCGCCGGTTGGTAGGCGTCGATGAGGCTTTGCACCGAGGCGGAGCCCTTCACCACTCGCCGGGCCAGCCAATAGGTCTGGCCGCGCAGGGCGCCGGCGGCCTGGGCGTACAGGGCGAGTTGGCCCGCAGCGGCGGCGGGCTGGGCGTCCAGGGCCCCGATCTGGGTCCACAGTTCGTCCAGGCGGAACACCCGCCAGGCAGCCTCGAAGGCGGTGATCAGGCCGGCGGTGTCGCAGCCGCTGGCGCCGCGCGCGCGGCCGGCAAAGGTCGGGCCGCAGATATCGACGATGGCGTTGGACAGGCCGGTGGCGATGATCTCGCGCTTGAGACGGTGGCGCTGCATTTCCTTTTTGAACCCATGCAGGGCGGTGGGAAAGTAGCGCGCCAAGGCGCCCATGAAGTAGGGATCGTCGGGCGCCGGGCTGGCCAAGATCTCCGACGAGAGTTCAAGCTTGCCATAGGCCAGGAGAACCGCCAGCTCCGGCCGGGTCAGGCCCTTGCCGGCCTTGGCCAGGTCGGCCAGGGCCCCCGGCGTCGGCAGGCCCTCCACCGCCCGGTCCAGCCGTCCCGCGGCCTCCAGCTCGGCGATGAACCGGATATGGCTGTCCAGGTTGTCCGCCGCCGTGCGCTGCAAAAGGCTGAGCGCCAGGGTCTGGTCGTGGTTGTGATTAAGCACGTGCGCGGCGACTTGTTCGGTCATGGCTTGCAGCAGGGCGTCGCGATCGCTCGCCGCCAGGGCCCCGGACCGTTCCGCCGCCGTGGTCAGGATCTTGATGTTCACCTCATGGTCGGAGGTGTCCACCCCCGCGGAATTGTCGATGGCGTCCGTATCGATGCGCCCGCCGGCGCGGGCGAAGGCGACGCGGCCGGCCTGAGTCACGGCCAGGTTGGCGCCTTCTCCCACCACCTTGCAGCGAAGCTCCGTGGCGTTGATGCGCACCGCGTCGTTGGTCTTGTCGCCCACGTCCAGATGGCTTTCGGCCGGAGCCTTCACATAGGCGCCGATGCCGCCGAAATACAAAAGATCCACCCTCGCTTTGAGGATGGCCCTGATCAGCTCGGCCGGGGTGATGGGCTCGGGTGCGATGTCGAGCAGGGCCGCCGCTTCGGGCGAGACGGGGACGGCCTTGGCGTGACGCGAATAGATCCCGCCCCCCCGCGAAAGCAGGCTGACGTCGTAGGAGCCCCAGGAGGAGCGCGGCAGGTCGAACAGGCGCTTGCGCTCGGCGAAGGCGGCCTCGGCGTCCGGGTCGGGGTCCAGGAAGACGTGGCGATGGTCGAAGGCGGCGACCAGTCGGATCTGACGCGATAACAGCATGCCGTTGCCGAACACGTCGCCGGACATGTCGCCCACGCCCGCCACGGTGAACGGCTGAGTCTGAACGTCCTTGCCCATCTCGCGAAAGTGGCGGGCGATCGCCATCCAGGCGCCGCGGGCGGTGATGCCCATGGCCTTGTGGTCGTAGCCCGCCGACCCGCCCGAGGCGAAGGCGTCGCCCAGCCAGAAGCCGTATTCGGCCGCCATGGCGTTGGCGATGTCGGAAAAGCTGGCCGTACCCTTGTCGGCGGCCACAACCAGATAGGGATCGTCCCCGTCGAGGCGCACCACGGACGGCGGCGGGACCGGCCTGCCTTCGGCGTCCAGGTTGTCGGTCAGGTCCAGAAGGCCGCGCAGGAAGGTGCGATAGGCCGCTACGCCCGCCTGCCGGACCGCTTCTGGCTCACCCGCGCGCGGCAATTGCTTGGGATAGAATCCACCCTTGGCCCCCACCGGCACGATCACCGCATTCTTGACCTGCTGGGCCTTGGCCAGGGCGAGAACCTCGGTGCGGAAATCCTCGCGCCGGTCGCTCCAACGCAGGCCGCCGCGCGCGATGGGCCCAAAGCGCAGATGCACGCCCTCGACCTGGGGCGAGCAGACGAAGATCTCGAAAAAAGGCTTGGGCGCGGGCAGGTCCGCCAGGTCGTGGCTCTGAATCTTAACGCTGATATAGAGCTTGGGCGCGCCATCCGCGCCCTGCTGATAGTAGTTTGTGCGCACGCAGGCCTGGACCAGCAGGGCCAGCCGCCGCAGCGCCCGGTCCGCCTCCAGGCTGGCCACCGTTTGCAACGCCTCCAGGATGCGGCCGAACAGGGCGCCGGCCTGAGCCACACGCGCCGATGTCTCGCTTGCAGGGCCCTCGGACAGGCCGGCGGGATCGAAACGGGCGCTGAACAGGTCCAGGATCAGCCGGGCGATGGCCGGGTTATCGGCCAGGGCCGCTTCCTGCACCGCCTGGCTGGGGTCGAGCCCGGTCTGCTGGCGATAGCGGGCCAGGGTGCGGATCAGGGCCGCCTCGCGCCAGGAACAACCCAGCTCGACCACCAGGCGATTGAAGCCGTCGCTTTCAGCAACACCGGTCCAAACGGCCGCCACAGCGGCCTCGATCTGAGCCCTGACGGCGGTCAGTTCGATCACCGCGCCGGCCGCGTGGCGCAGGTTCAGCTCGTGCACCCATACCGGCGCGGCGCCTTCAGGATTCACCTCGAACCCCTTCTCGGCCACGCCCCTCAGGCCCATGGCCTCGACGATCGGCAGCAGGTCCGATAGCAAAGCCGCTTCGCCCAAACGGTACAGCTTGAGCCTGAAGCCATCCGCCCCGTCTTGCGCCAGCCGGTAGGCTCGGGCCCGAACCGGCTCCTCCGGACCCATGGTCTCGATCACGTCCATATCGGCCAGGGCTTCGGACGGCGTGGTTTCGTCCTGGTAGGCGGCAGGGAATGCGTGCTGGTAGCGGCGGCGCAGGTCCGCCAGCGCGCCCTTTCCGCGCAGGCGCAAGGCCTCGTCGAACCGGTCGATCCAGGTGCGGGCCAGTTCGGCCAACACGCTCTCCAGGGCGTCCCGGTCCGGCTCGAGATGATGATTGGGGGTCAGGCCGATAATGTAGTGAGTGCGCGCCAGGGGCGCTTCGGAGAAGGCGGGATAGGCCGCCGACACGTGGCCGCCCCAGGCCTGAGCCAGGATGTCTCCGGTGCGTTCGGCCAGGCCCGCGTTGAAGCGGTCCTTGGGTGTGTAGACCAGCACCGAGACGAAGCGGTCGAACGGGTCGCGCCGAACGAACAGGCGCAGTCGCGGACGGTCGTAGAGGTGCGCCACGCTCAGAGCTGTGGCCAGCAGCTCGTCCTCGCTGATCTGGAACAGCTCGTCGCGGGGGAAGCTCTCCAGCACATTGTTCAGGCGCCGCGCATCGTGGCTGCCCACGGCCTTGGCCGCGCGGGCCTGCACCCGGGCCACCTTGCGCCGGATCAGCGGCACGGCGCGCACCGGCTCGTCATAGGCCTCGGCGGTGAACAGTCCCACGAAGCGGACCTCGCCCAAGGGCCGACCGTCCGGTCCGTACCGCTTGACCCCGATGTAGTCCATGTAGGCGGGCCGGTGCACGCGCGAGTACTGGTTGGCCTTGGCCGCCACCAGGGGCTCGCCGGTCTGGATGAAGCGCCGCAGGTGAGGGGACAGCACGGCCGGCTCATTGTCGCGCCGCAGGACGCCGCGGGACGCATCGCGCAGGACGCCCAAACTCTTGCCGCGCTCGAACAGAGGCTCCTGGTGGGCGTAGCGGCCGGTGGGCGTCAGCGGATAGTCGTAGACCCGCGCGCCGAGGAACACGAAGTGGCCTTCCTGCAACCAGCGCAGCATGGCGATGGCCTCGTCCCGGTCCGGGCCCAGGGGGCCGGTCTGCTCCAGTTCGGCCGCCGTCGCGCCCATCAGGCCCAGCATGGCCGGGAAGTCCTCCACCGCCGCATGCACGTCGGCCAGGACTGCGCGCACGCCGTCCAACACGGCTTGGCGGCGCCCTTCATCCAGCGGCTCGCACAACACGGCGATGACCGAGCGCGCGAGGCCCTGTTTCAAGGCGGCGGGCGGACTGATCACCGGATGCAGCATGGCGCGGATGGTCAGGCCCTGGGCCATCAGCTCGGCCATGACCGAGTCCACGAGAAAGGAAACGTCCGGCTGCACGATCTGCAGCAGGTCCAGCGACAGCGCGCGCTCATGCTCGCCGAGGGCGGCGGCGAAGGTCAGACGCAGCTCCGGTCCCTGGTCGGCCTGGCAGAAGGCCCACATTGTCCGGCACAGGGCGGCGACATCGGCGGGAGAGAGGCTGGGCAGGTCCGCGGACGCGTAGTCGTCCAGGGTCTGATGAACGAAATCGCGCTCGTCCGGCGGCGGGTCGCCCAGGGCCTCCAGCACCGCGTGTTGGGAAAAGCCGCCCGGTTCGGCCTCAGCCCTTTGGGCCTGACCCTGTTCCTCCAGCATAAGGCCCTGCCTACGTCCGCGCCCGCCTGGGGTGCTCCAGATTCAAAAATGTAGAGCCTGATTGAGGCTTCAAGGTGAAATCATCAGACTTGAAACCTTAAACGCTTTTGACGGCGATCGGTTGGGCTTGAACAGGGCGATCCCACGAAAACGCCGTCGGATGGGACCATCCGACGGCGCTGTCTTGCCGAAGGGGCGGTTCGGCGAAGACTGTTCGCTGGCGCTCGCTCGCGGGGACGAACGGGAGCGCCGCCTTGAGGCCGGAGGGGGACTTGACCGGCCCGACTCCATAGATGGGAAAGCATTCTGCGTATTTCAGCCCCCCGGTTTCACCTTTTCGTTACGAGCTCGTTTTCGTTGCCAGCCCATTTTCGTTACGCGCCCGGCGCCGCGGTTTGGGCGCGGGCTCCTGGGCCGATGGGTCCGGGCCGGCGGTCTGCAGGGGCGTTTCGGGGTCGCCGTCCCCGGACAGCAGAATGGCCAGCCACTTGGCGCCCTGGAACTGCTCGGCGACCACCATCAGCGTCACTGTGAGGGGTGTGGACAGGAACATGCCCGGCAGGCCCCACACCAGGCCCCAGAAGGACAGGGACAGGAGGATCACCACCGGGTCGAGGTTGAGACTGCGGCCCTGCAGTCGGGGCAGAAGGACGTTGCCCAGGCCGAAGTTGATGACGGTGAGCCCGCCCAGCAGAGCCAGGGCGTGCCATTGGGCGTCGAATTCCACCAGGGCGAACAGGCAGGGCAGGATCAGCGCCACCAGGCCGCCGATAATGGGCACGTAGCTGGCCACCAGGATCAGGAAGGCCCAGAACAGCGCGTTATCCATGCCCACCAGGGCGATGACGACTCCGGAGAACGCCGCGATCATCAGGCCCGTGACCGTCTGCACCCAGAGATAGCGCTCGATGCCGTTGCGGATGTGCGTGAAAGCCTGACGCGCGCCCTCGCGTTCTTCGGGATCGATAAACAGCCGGTCGGTCTTGTGGCGCACGCCCTGGCGCGACGCGAACAGGAACCCGAGGTAGATCATCACCAGCACGGCCCCGGAGGCGAATCCCTGCAGCGCCTGGGCCACGGCGCCGACGTAACGGGCCGGATCCAGTTGGTGCAGCAGTTCGTCCATGGTGGGCGCTGCGTGCATGCCCACGTGGGGTCCGACCTCGGCGATCACCCGGTTCAGCCGCGGCAGGTCGGTGACGATCTGGCCCAGGAACTGGCCGGCGTCCGCCGCCACCAGGGCCGCAGCGCCGACAAAGCCCACGACGGTCAGCACGATGGCGAGGATGAAAGCCAGGCGTTCGGATAGCTGCGGCAGCCTCTGGCGCAGCACGCGCGAGAAACCGTCGATGATCACCATCAGGAACAGGGCCAAGGCCAAGGGGGTCAATATGCCGTGCAGGGCGTAGAGCGCGAAGCCCGCCGCCACCGCCGCGATCAGGATCAGGGCGTTGCGCGCGGTCGAGGACGGCGCGGCCGGCGGCGCCTGGATCAGAGTGTGCGGCGCGGTCATTCGGGGGCCTTCAATGGGACGATGTGATTTGACTGTAACGCGGAACCAGCGGGGTCGGCTACGCCCGCCCAGGCTTGGCCCCGTCTTGCGGGCTTCGGTCTTGCTCGGCCAGATCTTGCAGCGCCTGCCCGCTCAGCCGTCGCAGCCGCCAATCATCCCGGGCCTCGGCGCCGATGCGCCGGTAGACGTCGATGGCCGGAGCGTTCCAGTCCAGCACCGCCCAGTCCAACCGCGCCAGCCCCTCATCCAGACAGCGCCGCGCCAGTCGCGCCAGTAGCGCCCGCCCTGCGCCGCGTCCGCGCGCCTGCGGCAGGACGAACAGATCCTCCACATAGATGCCTCCCCGCCCGGCGAAGCTGGAGAAATCGTAGAACCACAGGGAAAAGCCCGCGGACCGGCCGTCCACCTCGGCGATGTCGGCGAACACCTTGGGCGCCGCGCCAAACAGGGCGGCGGCCAGATCGTCCTGCGTGGCTGTCATCTGGTGCGCCAGATGCTCATATTCGGCGAGCAGCCGCACAAAACGCCAGATGTCGGGCGCATCGGCGGGACGGGCCGGCCGGATCAGCAGGTCTTCGGCCATCGCCCGCTCAGAACGTCGCTGTGGCCGGATCGGGGCCGATGCGGCCGTCCGGCCGGTCGAGCGCCCGCAGCGCGCCCATGTCGTCATCGTCCAAGACAAAATCGAACACGGCGATGTTTTCGCGGATGCGCGCAGGGTGGGCCGATTTAGGGATGACGATCAGACCGCTTTGCAGGTGCCAGCGGATGACGACCTGGGCGGGGGTCTTGCCGTGCTTGGCCGCAATGGCGACGATCGCCGGGTCGGTCAAGGATTGGCCCTGGCCCAGTGGGCTCCAGGATTCGGTGTGGATAGCGTGAGCCTCATGAAAGGCGCGCAGGGTTGTTTGCTGGAAGCTTGGATGTAACTCCACCTGGTTGACGGCGGGGACCACGCCGGTCTCGCCCATGATCCGCTCCAGGTGTTCGGCCACGAAGTTGGATACGCCGATGGAACGGGCGCGTCCCTCCTGCCTCAGTCGGATCAGGGCGCGCCAGCTATCCAGATACAGGCCTCGCGCTGGCGAGGGCCAGTGGATCAGATAGAGGTCCACCGCCTTCCTCTTCAGGCGCGCCAGGCTGGCGTCGAAAGCGCGCAGGGTCTGATCGAAGCCCTGATCGTCGTTCCACAGCTTGGTGGTGAGGAAGACCTCCGGCGCCTCGCCCAGTCCCTCGCCCACGCCGTCCTCGTTGTGGTAGATCGCGGCGGTGTCCACCGCGCGATAGCCGCTCGTCACGGCCGTGCGGACCACGTCCGCCGCTTCGTGGGCGGGCGTCCGCCACACGCCCAGTCCCAATTGCGGCATGCGGCGGCCGTCATTGAGCGCGACATGGGGCTGGTCGGTCATGGAATATCTCCGGCGGGCGGGGTTTGGGTTAGACTATCGTTGCAAGATGGGCGGACAAGGGATCGCGTGTCGAGTTTCATCCGGATAATCGCGTTCGGTCTGACCCTGGCGGTCTGCGGCTGCGCCACGCGCGGACCGGACCTGCCGCCGCCGCCCGTGCACGCCCATGGCCAGGCCCTGTGGAAGATCATCAGCGAGCAATGCGTTCCGGGCGCGTTGCAGCGGCGCGATCCTGCGCCCTGCGCGGTGGTTTCGCTGGACGGCGGGTTCGTGGTGCTCAAGGACCGCGACGGGGCGTCCCAGTATCTTGTGATGCCGACCGACAAGATCACCGGCATCGAAGACCCTAAACTCCTGGCGCCTGGCGTTCCGAACTATTTCGCGGCGGCGTGGGAAGTCCGTTCGCTGGTGCAGACGCGCCTGGGGCGCCCGCTGGAGCGCGAGGATCTCAGCGTGGCGGTCAATTCGCCCTACGGCCGCAGCCAGGACCAGCTGCACCTGCACGTGGACTGCCTGGACGCGGGCGTGCGGGAGGCTCTTCGCGCCGACGGGCCGCAGATCGGTCCGGCCTGGTCGCGCGCCCGGTTCGCCCTGGCCGGCCATCTCTACTGGATCCGCCGCATCGACGCGGCGACGCTCGGCCGGGTGGACCCCTTTCGCCTGCTGGCGGACGGCATGCCGGGCGCGCGTCGGTCCATGGGCGCCTGGACCCTGGTCCTGGCGGGCGAGTCCTCGGCCTTCGGGCCGGGTTTTTTCCTGATGGCCGACCGGGCCGACCCCAAGGCGGGGGATCGCGCTTCAGGCGAGAGCCTGCAAGACCATGCCTGTTCGCGGGTCGGAGGCTAAGCTCTGCCGAACGGCCTTGCTCGGGATCGCGTGAGGCGCCACTGAAGCGCCGAGCCGTGGGGGAGGGCGAAGACCATGTTCGGGGGACTGCGCCTGGACCGGGCGCGCCTGCAACGCGCCCAGGTGAAACGTGCCGGGTGGGGTTTGTTCGCTCTGGGCGTGCTGGCCCTGACGATCGGCTTCAACCTGCCGCTGCCGCACAACGACGATTTGTTCTATGCGACGCCGGGGCGGGTCCTGCACGATCAGGGCCTGATCGCCAATCCGCTGGAGCGGGCGTGGTGGAGCCTAACGCCCTTTTACGCCTACCCGCCAGGCTATGCGGGCGTGGTGGCCGCCTGGTCCGCCGCGTTCGGCTTTTCATCGGCCAGCCTGAGCGCGCTTTACGGCGCAGCCGTGCTGGCCTTTTCGGCAGGTTGGCGCCGCCTGACCCGTAACGCCGGGGCCTGGACCTTCTGGCTGGGGGTGGGCAGCTTCGTATCGGGCACGGTCGGGACGGGCTACCGGGCTGACGCCCCGGCCCTGGCCCTGGCTTTCGCCGGCGCCGCCTTGGCCATGAGCGTCCGGCCGGCCCTGTTGGTCCTTGGCGGGCTTTGCCTGGCCTGGGCGCTGCTGACCGGCCCGGACGGCGTGGTTTTCTACGGGGCGCTCGGCCTTTACGCCCTTTGGCGGCGTGAGCGGCCGGACCTGGAGGTCCGGGACCGGCTCAGGCCCCTGCTTTGGATCGCCCTGGGCGGCCTTGTGGCGCTGGCCGGCTGCGCCCTGCTGATCCACGGGCGGTTCGACCTGCTCTGGTCCGACCTCGCGGTGAGCGCCAGACGGTCCGCTCAACATATCGGCGCGTTGAGCGATCTTCTGTCGCCCCAGTCGATCACGGCTTTCTGCATCGCCCTGCTCTGCGCGCCCTGGCCAGGCCGTTCAGGCGGGGCTCAGCGCGCCACGGGCTCCGGCCTGTTGTTCGTCATGGCCTTGGCGCTGGCCGTAACGCCCCTGGTCGAGGCGGGCTTCGTCTATGTCAGCGTGTTTACGCTCCTGGTGTTCACCGGCGCCGCCGCCAGGATCGACGCAATGGCGCCAGGGCCGGTGGGCCGCCTGCGCCTGGCCTCCGGCCTGGCCGCCCTGCTCCTGCTCTTGACCAGCCTGCCTTGGCTCTATTTCGGCGTGCATCGCCAGGTTCTTCCTCTGACGGCCTATGACGGCCTGCGCCGGATGGCCCTGGTCGAGCAGAAGGCGGGAAAGACCGTGGTCATCGACCCGGTCGTCGCGCGCGCCGCCTATGATGAGCGGCCGCCGCTGAATTTCCTGGATTGGAACTTCGCCTTGCCCATGGCCGTGGGCGACGAGCCGACTGATACGTCCGCCATCTGTCGCGGCTCAGACTGGCTGATTTCGCCTTACCACGTCTCGCGTTTCCTGCCGGATCTGTTCGACCGGCCGCAAATCGCCCCAACGGGCGTGCGCTGGATCGACGCCTTGGCCAGCGCTCCTGGCCGGCATTTCATTCTGCCAACCCGCGCGTGGGACGCGGTTTTGCTGACCTGTTCGGGCGGACGGGTGACGATCGCCGCATCCACCGATCCGCGCGTGCGACTGAAAGCGCCGTAGAGGCCGCTAACCGCCGCGCGCCACGAACCAACCGTTTTTAAAGCCCTGGTCGGCCTTGCCGTAGAGGAACGGCGTCCCATCCGGCTGGCGCACGCTGCCCCCGGCGGCGGCCAGCACCGCGTGGCCGGCGGCGATGTCCCACTCCATGGTCGTCCCATGGCGAGCGTACAGGTCGGCCGCTCCCTCAGCGATGATGCACAGCTTGATCGAGGAATCCATCGCCTGGGCGTGGGCGAAGCCGTACTGCGCCTTCAGGGCTTCCAACGCCTCGGGCTTCATGGTGTGGCTGATCAGGGCCAGCGCGTTTTCCGTGGACCAGGGCCGCACGCGCACCGGTTCGGGCGTCCCGCCGAAGGGCCGACGCAGGGCCCCGCCGGAGCCGGTGAACCATGTGCGGCCCTGCACCGGCGCGGATACGGCCCCGGCCACCGGAACGCCATCCTGAACCAGGCCGATATTGACCGTGAAATGGCTGTCGCCGCGCACGAAGGCCTTGGTCCCGTCCAGGGGATCGACCAGGAAGAAGCGTGGACCAATGGATGAGGGCGTGCCGAATTCGGCCGCATCCTCCTCGGAAATGACAGGGATATCGGGAAAAGTTCGGGCGAGGCGCTCCAGGATCACGGCCTCCGCGCGCCGATCGGCCTCGGTCACGGGGCTGGCGTCGGGCTTGTGGTCGACGACGAACTCACCGCGCCACAGGGCCAGTATCTCGGCCGAGGCGGCCTCGACGATATCGGCCAGAAGCGCGCCAACGGACGGGGAATCGATGCTTGCCATGAACCTCAGCTATTCGCGCGGGTCGGGGCCGACATAGGCCAACGGCGCCTGGGCGACGTCGATGGTTTGTTTGCCCACATGTTCAAAGTTGACGGTGACCTTCTTGCCAACGACCGTTTGCACCTGGCCCAGGCCCCAATCGGGCTGGCCAGGATGGCGCACCAGGACTCCGGGCTCGATGAACAGATCGGTCACCGCGCCTGTTTGGCACGATGGTCAGGTTTGCCAAAGCGGCAAATCAGGCCAATCTTGCGCCATGCTGACGCCCGAATCCGCCACCGGCCCCGTGCCCGAACTTCACGACGCCCAGCCGGCGCCCGCCCCCGCGCCACCGTTCGCGCCGGCCCTGCCGAGCCAGGCGGAGCTCGCCGCTCACCTGGCTGGCCGCCTGTGCCACGACCTGATCAGCCCGGTCAGCGCCATCGTCTCGGGCCTGGATCTGCTGGACGATCCGTCGGCCCAGGATATGCGCGAAGACGCCATGAATCTGATCGCCCAGAGCGCGCGCAAGCTGGCGGCGGCCCTGTCCTTCGCCCGCGTGGCCTATGGCTCGTCCGCCTCGGCCGAGACCTTCGACCCGCGCGACCTTGAGGTGCTCACCCGCGGCGTCTTTTCCCACGTTCGCGCCGAACTGGACTGGGCGGTGGGCGTGGATCGCCTGCCCAAGGCCGCCGCGCGCACCCTGCTGAACCTGGCCCAGCTTGGCGTCACGGCCTTGCCGACCGGCGGGATAGCCCACCTGTCGCTACACGAGGGCGGGGGCGAGACGCGGATCGAGCTCAAAGCCCGCGGACCGCGCGCGCGTTTGCGGCCCGAAGCCCAGGCCGGCCTGCGCGGCGAGACATCCACCGAGGGCCTGCCCGGGCAATGGGTGCAGCCTTACTACCTGGCTTCCCTGGTGGCCGACGCCGGCGGGCGGCTGGACAGCGAGATCACCGAGGATTGCGTGGCCGTCACGGCCAGTCTGCCAATCGTGATTTACTGAGGGACATTCTCACGGCTCCTTAACCAAGGGCTCTCAAGATGGGCTCAAGGAGAGCTCCGCCTTGAGAACCTGTCTTGTCGCCGACGACAGCCGTGTCATCCGCAAGGTCGCCAGACGAATCCTGGAGGACGCGGGATTCGACGTGGCCGAAGCTGCGGACGGGATGGAGGCGCTGGCCTGGTGCCGTACGTCCATGCCGGAGGCCATTCTTCTGGACTGGAACATGCCCGTGCTCAACGGCCTGGAGTTCCTCCAGCAACTTCGCCGCGAACCGGGGGGCGACAAGCCCATCGTGGTGTTCTGCACCGTGGAAAACACGCCCGAGCGGATCGCCAAGGCCTTCGCCTGCGGGGCCAATGAATTCATCATGAAGCCGTTCGACAGCGAAATTCTGGAATCCAAGTTCGCGGAAGTGGGCCTGCTATGACGGCGCAGGAAATCGCCCTGGTCGCCGATCTGGTCCGCCGCCGTTCCGGCGTGATCGTGGACGTGGACAAAACCTACCTCATCGAAAGCCGGCTGGCGCCCGTGGCGCGCAGGGAGGGCTTTCCCGGCATCAGTGGCTTGATCCGCGAAATTGCGGAACGACGCGATGAAAAACTCATCTGGACCGTGGTGGAAGCAATGGCCTCGACTGAAACGCTATTTTTCCGGGATCGCACACCGTTCGATCAACTGCGTAACGATATCCTCCCGGTCCTCGCCCGCAGCCGACAGGACCCGATCCGCATCTGGAGCGTAGGCTGCGCCACCGGCCAGGAGCCCTATTCCCTGGCCATGCTGGTGGACGAAGAGCGGGGCTCTCATGCCGGGTTGAAGGTCGATATCTTCGCCAGCGACCTGTCCGAGCGGTGCCTGGAGAAGGCCCACACGGGCCTGTACACTCATTTCGAAGTGCAGCGGGGGCTGCCCTCGCGCCTGCTCATCAAATACTTCGAAAAGGTCGAGGACGCCTGGGTGCTTTCGCCGCGCATCCGCCAGATGGTGCGCTGGCGGCGGATGAACTTGCTCGCCGATCTGCGCGCCGTAGGCCAGTTCGACGTCATCTTCTGCCGCAACGTGCTGAACGCCTTCGATGAGTCCACCCGAGCGATGGTGCTGGACCAACTGGCCCTGGCCCTCTCCGACGACGGCTTTCTCATTCTGGGCCTGAACGAGGCGGTGGCCGGCGTGACCAAGGCGTTCCGGCCGGTGCCCGGCCGTCGCGGCCTGTACATCCGCGCGCCGGACCTGCTCCAGGGGGCCGCCTAGAGCACGATGGGTTTAGGCGGAATCGCCCTCAGGCCGCCGCGCTGCGGGCGCGTCGTGGAGCGCTGGGCGTAGAGTCCGCGCGTCCGGCCTTTGAGACCGGGAAGGTCAGCCGGGCGGTCACGCCGCCGGATTCATTGGGTACGATCTCGACCGCGCCGTGCAATTGGCGCGCGAAAGCGGTCATGAGCGTGTGGCCCACCCCATCACCGATCACCGGCGAGCTGATCTTGGACCCTTCGTCCGCCACCTCCAGCACCGCCGTATCGCCCTTCAGACGAAAACGGACATGCAGTACGCCGCCCTCGGCGAAGGCGTGCTTGCGGGCGTTGGTGATCGCCTCCACCGCAAACAGGGCCAAAGGCGCCAGCTTGTCGGGGTCCACGACCAGTTCGTCGGCCTCCAGGTCGGTCTTGATCGCGGGATGGTCGTGCGCGCCGGCCGACATGATCTGGCCGATCAGTTCATCCATGAACTGGCCCAGATCGACCCGTTGCAGATCCGGCCCCTCGTAGAGCGCCCGGTAGATCAGAGCCAAGGCGCCGATTCTCTGGCCGGTGTCGGATATGGCCGCGCGCGCTGCGGGGTCGGCCAGGGCCCGCTGCTGCAGGTTGAGCAGGGAGGAAATCACCTGGAGATTATTCTTAACCCGGTGGTGAATCTCCCGCATGAGCTCGTCTTTCTGGGCCAGGGACTCGCGCAAGGACTGGTCGCGCCCGGCGATGGCCTCGGCCATGATGTCCAGGGAGTGGGCCAGGGCGCGGATTTCGGGCGGCCCCGTCGCGGCCTTGATCGGCCGCACGGTGTAGCGGCCTCGAGCGTAGATGGCGGCCACCCGATCCAGATAGTGCAACCACCGCACGGCCACCTGCTCGGCCACGATCCACACCGCCGCCAAAGCCACGAAGAAGGCCGCCAACGGCAGCAGCACCGCCGACAGGGGGTTCAGCTTGGCCCAGGAGAACAGCCCTTCGTCTGGCGCGGAGAGCACCACGGCCACATCCTGGATCAACGGGGCCGCGGCGTAGACGCGCGCGTTGCCGACGGCGTCCTTGCCCCTGTAGTACAGCGAGCCCCGCGCTGCGCTGGCGATGCCGCCCGGAGGCAGGCCGCTGAAGGCGCGCACGTCGGAGCGGATCAAGAAATCGCCGTTTTGGTCGACCAGGGCCACTTGGGTGCCGGCCGGCAGGCTCCGGTCGTTCAGATCGGGCTTGAGGCTGGAGAGCAGGATCACGGCCGACAAGGCGCCGGTGAACCGGTTCTGACTGTCATGCTCGCGCACGGAGGTGATCACCGCCTGTTCGGCCGCATAGGCCCCTGGCGGGGCGCTGGACACGGTCGCGGCCCGTCCGGTCCGGAGCGCGGTGAACCATGCGGAGCGAGGCCGGGCCGGGTCAGACGGGACATTGGCCGCGGCGCACGCGACCCGGCCGTTCGGATCGAAGCGGATCAGATTGGCGTAGCCGGTCAATCGGTCCATCAGCAGACGCAACTGTGGCGCGCAACTGAACCCCATTGCTTCGGGCGTGATGGTTTCCAGCACCACTTCAGCCCCCTGCATGCGCGCGCGCGCCACCGCGGCGCTGCGTTCGGCCGCCGCTGTCAGGATGATGCGCCGCTCCTGTGCGTCGCGCTGCACGGCGACGACGGATTGAGCGGCTCCGAGCAAAAGAATCGGCGCCAGGGCGGCGGCCAGCGCCATCCCGAGCCGAACCCTGATGGTCAGAGGCCCCCACCCCAACCGCTTCATAGGTTCACCTTACGGTACTCAGCCTCTCGGATTCCTCGAGGATAGAACGCATCGCGTCCCCGGCTGAAGCGCCATCGCGATCATACCCACCCACGGCCAGAACCGCTTGCAAGGCGCGGCGCGCCCGACTGACGCGGCTTTTCACGGTTCCCACTGCGCAGCCGCAGATATTCGCGGCCTCGTCGTAAGCGAATCCGCCGGCGCCGACCAGGATCAAGGCTTCGCGCTGCTCGGGCGGCAGCATGGCCAGACCCTGGCGAAGTTCGTCCAGCGCCATCAACGCCTCGGGATTGTCGACCGCCACCAGGGTGCGTTCGGCCGCTTCCTGATCCAACTGACTGGTGCGCCAGGACCGCCGACGTTCGGAATAGAATTGATTGCGCAGGATCATGAAGGTCCAGGCCTTCATATTGGTGCCCATCTGAAAGCTCGCGCGCGCGTCCCACGCCTTCATCATGGCGTCCTGCGCGAGGTCATCCGCCGCCGCCGCGTCCCCCGCTAAACTGCGCGCGAAAGCCCGCAGGTGGGGAATCAGGGCGACGAGTTGGGCCTTGAAAGCGGCGTCGTCCGCCGAGCTTCCTTTGGCGTCAGTCATCTTTGCCCTCCGGCGCGTCGTCGACCCTGCGCAGAATATCGAGGAACTCGCTCGGGACTGGTTCGCTGACAACTTCGTCGAACATCTGGCGCAGCTTGACGCCTATCGCCTGCTGACGAAGGCGGGCCTCGTCCACCACGGGATCACTTCTGCGTCGCAACTGCATGGGCTTTTGCTTGATCATTGCCTGTGGCCACTGGAGCAGTCGCCCCCTGGTTCCTTCGTCCGGTATGGAAACGGCCGGTTCTTCAAATGGTTCCCGCGTCGCAACCGCATTCATGCCGCCTCTTGCCCGTCATAAAGATGGCTTACAGATGGAACCCAGAAGCGAAAACGGCGTTTGTTTCTTATCGCGGTTTATGGACCTTGCGCGAGGTGGTTGGCTAGGCGCCGTCTCGAGTTATGTGGGACAGTCCAGCCTGAAGTAGGAGAAATACAGTTGAGTCTGCTCGCACGCCTCGCGCCCCACCTGCCTTATCTACGACGCTATGCGCGGGCGCTGACTGGCGACCAGCGCACGGCCGACAATTATGTTCGCGTGACGCTCGAGGCCGTGGCGGCGGGCCAGCGGCGCCTGGCGGACAGCCTGCCTCCGCGAGCGGCGCTCTATCACACCTTCCAAGCGATCTGGTGCTCTACCGGCGCCCAACTTGAGACGCCTGACTCCGACGGCTCCAGGACCGGCGGCCCGGCTAACCGCCTGCTGCGCATGGCTCCGCGTTCGCGCCAGGCCTTCCTGCTGACCGCTTTGGAAGGCTTCACCCTCAGCGAAACCGCTCAGATTCTCGACGCCGATTTCGACGAGGTCGAAAGGCTGATCAGCGAGGCCCAGGCCGAGATCGATGCCGAACTCGCCACCGATGTGCTGATTATCGAAGACGAACCGGTGATCGCCGCCGACATCGAGGCCTTGGTGCGTGAGCTCGGCCACCAGGTATCCGACATCGCCGCCACCCGCCGCGAGGCCCAGGAGGCGGTCAGCCGCAAGCTGCCAGGCCTGGTGCTGGCCGATATCCAGCTCGCCGACGGCTCCTCTGGCATCGATGCGGTGAAGGACATTCTTGCGCGCGAAAGCGTGCCGGTGATCTTCATCACGGCCTTCCCCGAACGCCTGCTCACGGGCGAGCGGCCCGAACCGACCTTCCTCATCACCAAGCCGTTCCAGCCGGAGACGGTCAAGGCGGCCATCGGCCAAGCCTTGTTCTTCCACCCGACCAAGTCCGTCGCGGCCTGACCGTGCTCGGCCGGCTCTGGATGATCGTGCTCCTGCTGGCCCTGTCGGCCGCCGGGCCCGCCCCGGCCCAGCCGTCGGCGGCGTCGAGGACGCAGCCTGTGCCTGGCCAAAAGCTCAAGGACGGCCGCGGTGTCCCGGTGGGCGAAATCGAAAAGGTCATTTACGGCCCGGACGGCCGGGCCTTGCAGGTGCTGGCGCGGGTGACGCGGGTGTTGCACGCCTTGCCGGTATCGGCCCTGACCCCCGCCGGGGACGGCTACGCCACGGTGTTGAGCCGCGCGGAGCTGGAATCGCTGCCGCCGGCCAACTAGAGCGCGGTCACTTTCGAAGCCCGAGCGAGGCTTCCACCCTATGAATTTGGAACACGATTCAGGCCCATTTTTCTCGTGAGGCCATAAGCCCTAAAAGCGGCTCACATCACGCGAAGTTCGTTCGGAACCGAATCGAGCAGGTCGCGTTTCCAGTATGCGGAGGCGGCGACGCCCCCCCCGACGCTCGGCCGGCTAGTCCGGCCTGCCGCCTCCGCACCCCCGCTCCAGATTTTCGTTTTAGCGCGCGTTTTATCCGAAATCCGGTTCCCACTTTTCGGAACGCGCACTGGAGTCCGCGTCATGAACGGGGCGCGCCGTCTTCCCAGAAGTAGGCGCCGGCCCGGTCGTCAAAATAGTAGTAGCGGCCCGCCCTATCATCGAAGAACTGCCTGCGGGAGCCGTTCGGGCCCAACGCGGGGGATCCGTGGGCGATCGTCTGTCCCACAACGCCTCCTGCGATGGGGCCGAGGCCGACAGGCGGCGGTTCATAGAAATACCCGCGAGGCGCGCAGGCGGCGAGCGCCAACAACGGCAGGCTTACGACAAGCACACGCTTTAAAGTCATGACGTGCTCCTTCGGTCCGTCAGACTGAACGTCCGCCGGCGCCTGCCCGTCAAGTCTCCAGCACCGTCACTTGGGCTTGGAAGTCCGTTTCTGATTGAGCAGCATCTTGAAAACACCCGCCAGCACCGCCGGATTGCGCACGGCCATGGCCGCCGCGGCCAGGACCGCGCCGCCGGAGACGATGGGCCGCTCGCGCGCCAACGCGATCAGATGATCGATCAAGCTGGGGGCGCCAGGCGCGTTGGCCCGCTTGTAGGCCTTGGTCATACGGGCGGCTTCCAGGCCCACGACCAGCGCGATCAGGGCGATCAGCAGGGCGGCGGCCCCGCATACCGCCGCCGCCGCGCCTGCCGGACCCAGATAGCTGCGCGCGAAGGCGTAAATGGCGAAGGCGGCGGCCACGACCGCTACGGCGGAGGCCGCCAGGATGGCGGCGGCGGCGATCAGGGCCAGGATGATTTTTCGGACGATCAAGGCGCTCTACCGGGCCAACAGGAAGCCGAGGACGAAGCCCACGCCCAAGGCGGTGAGCGTCGCCTTGACCGGCTGTTCCTTGATCTTGGCCGTCACAAACTGCTGGGCGGTATCCAGTTTGTCGCCGGCATAGTCGGCGTAGTCGCGTGGGTTCACGCCCACGTCGTCGAGGCGCTCCTGCACCGCCGATCCGGCGTGGCGGGCCAACTCGCTCAGGGCGCGGCCTGTTTCGGCGGCGGCCTCGACCGTGGCCTTGTGCGCGTCTTCAAGGGAGGGGCGGGATGATTTGGCGGGCATGGAGTCCTCCGGGCGGCGGTCGGACGGGCATTATCCCCGGCGGCCGGTAAACGCCAAGTCCATTCTGAGGTTCGATCGCTGATGAAACGCGGTCGGCGCGCTCCCGGTCGCCCGCGCCGCTTGCATCCGGCCGTTTTTTTTTCTACCGACGAACCATGCTCGAGCATCTGTTGGAGAACAACCGCGCCTGGTCTCAGCGCAAGACCCGCAGCGACCCCGCGTTCTTCAAGCGGCTGGAAGGCCAGCAGGCGCCCCAGTACCTGTGGATCGGCTGCTCGGACAGCCGGGTGCCCGCCAATGAGATCGTCGGACTCGATCCCGGCGAGCTGTTCGTCCACCGCAATGTGGCCAACCTGGCCCCGCCGCAGGACGCCAACTACCTGTCGGTGTTGCAATACGCGGTGGAGGTGCTTCGGGTGCGCCATATTCTGGTCGTGGGACACTACGGTTGCGGCGGCGTCGCCACGGCCGTGGACGGGCATCGCCACGGGCTGATCGATCACTGGCTGCATCCGATCCGCGAGGTGGCCAGCGAACACTGCCGCGAGTTGGAGGCGTTGGACGACAAGGGACGGCACAACCGTTTGTGCGAACTGAACGTGATCCGCCAGGTGCGCAATGTGGCCTCCGATGTGATCGTGCAGGACGCCTGGTCGCGCGGTCAGCCCTTGCAGGTGCATGGCTGGGTCTATTCCCTGTCCAACGGCTTGGTCACCGACCTGGACGCCACTTTGGGCGGGATGGAAGACTACCGCCTGGTCATTCCCCAAGGGTAGGACCCGGAAAAGCCGAGGCCCCACGGCTCAGGTTTAATGGATGAGCGGGCGCGCCCGCCTGAGGGCATCACGTCTTCGCCAGCCGAATCCCTCTTCTCAATTCCGCCGCAAGTGTGTGTAACATGGGGCCTTTCGTCCGTCCGATGATCGAAGTGAGGACGTTTTGTTCAAGCTTAGCCAACCGATACGGATCGGCTGCGTCGCCGGGGCCGTGAGTCTGATAGCCGCAGCCACGGCCCTGGCCGAGCCGGCCATGCCCCAGCCCGCCAAGCCGGTGGACATGCAACGCCTGGCCGGCCGCTGGTTCGAGGTCGCGCGCGTGCCCAACATGGCCGAGCGCGATTGCCCCGTGGCCATGGCCGACTGGGAGCCCCAGCCGGGCGGCAAGTTCAAGGTCACCCAAACCTGCATGAAAAGCGTCGGCGGGCCGCCAGGCCGGGTGATCCACGCCGTCGCCGATCCCCTGGACCCCGGCGCCAACACCAAATGGCGCATGAACTATTTCGGCGGACTGATCCGCCGCGACTATTGGGTGCTCGATTTTGCGCCCGACAACAGTTGGGTGGTGCTGGGCATGTCGGGCGGTAAGCGCTTCGTATGGGTCCTCACCCGCCAGCCTGTTGTGCCCCAGGCCCAGCGCGAACAGTTCGTGCAAAAGATCGCCGCCCTGGGCTATGACGCCAGCCGCGTGGTGTTCCCGGTCGTTCTCGCGGAAGCCACAGGCCCGGAAGGACGCTAAAGCGGCCGCAAGGCCCGTCCGCCGACCCCTGCGGCCAAATTCGCCTGGGAAATGCCAAGGCGTGGGCGTAGGCGAACAGGGGCTATTTTCGCCAGGCCAGCACGATCACCGCCAGCCAGAACAAGGCCGCCGCGATCAGGGCAATGACGATGCCTCGGGCGGTGTTCAGGCCTCGGCGCTTTGCTTCTTCTTCGGAGATCATGTCTTCCGACACCCCGCGTTCGCCCGGCCGGAGCCAGGGCGTTGACTGCGCGATACGGGAACGCGCATTCCCCCCTTGTATTTCCGCGCCAAGCTATACCCGCTGCTTGGAACGGTTTTTATCGCACAGGCCGCCCGGGAAGCGAGCTTCCCCATCGAACCCGGACGCGTTTGATAATTAAGCCACGCCCGACCCCAAAAGCCCAGAGCTTTCATATAGCGCCTGCTTGCACGGCGTTTGAAGGCCGCGCCACGCTGATGATCAAGATGCAGGCGGACAATCGGGCTAGCCTTGTCCGCATGGTTCTGGCGGTCGAAGCCGATGTTGCTTAGCGGGCCGCCACGAGATCGGCGACCTGGCGGCTGAGATCGTCGGTCAGCAGCGGCTTTTCCACAATCTTCACGCCCAGCCGAGCGGCGTCCCGACGGCACCCCTCGTCGGGGTCGCTCGTCACCAGAACAGCCGGCGCCCCGACGCCCCATCCGCCTTCCATCAAGGCGTAAAGTTGCAATCCGTTCAGAGGGGCAAGGCGGTAATCGATGATCAGGCAGGATGCGCCCAGGCAAACGGCGCGTCGGTTAAATAGGTCGGTTTGATCCGAAAAGGCATGAACTTCGTAACCTTCGGCCTCCAGCGAAAACTTGAGGGCGCTGAGCAGGGCGGGATCGTCCTCGACGATCACCACCGAGGGAGAAGATCCTCCGCCGACGGATCCCAAATGGCCGGGAATTTGATTGCTCATCAATTCTAATTAGAGCAGCCCAGGCTGCGTCGCCTTGATCCACCGCAAGCCGCCCACGAAGGTCGTTCAGCCGAACTACGTAGTCTTCCTTAGGCGCCCGCCCTGAATTTTCGGGGGCGCGGGGATTCATTACCCAGGACTCCTGATTTTCAAAGGAGCCCGCCATGCCGTTCGACGCCCCTTTCACGGAAGTCCATGCCCCTGCGCTCTTCGGAAACCCAGAAGGCGGCGCCAGCGGCGTGAAAATCCGCTACGCCCGCGAAGAGGAAATCTTCGGCGAGGGCGAACCGGCTGAATATGTTTATCAGGTCCTGTCCGGAGCGGTGCGCACCTACCGCATCCTGCGCGATGGCCGCCGCCAGATCGATGAGTTCCACTTCGCCGGCGGCTATTTCGGCATGGAGGTTGGATCGGCGCATCGGACCACCGCCGAAGCCATCGGCAATTCCACCGTGCTGGTGGCAAGGCGGGCCACGTTCACCGACATGGCCGACCAGCGCGGCGACGTGGCGCGACAATTGCTCAAGCTGACCATGGAGGGCTCGCAGCGGAGACAGGATCACGTGGTTCTGCTCGGCCGCAAGAGCGCCAGCGAGCGTGTCGTGAGCCTGCTGCTTGACCTGGCCGAGCGTTCCGGCAGTCCCAGCGTGCTGGACGTGCCGATGTCGCGCCAGGACATGGCGGACTATCTGGGCCTGACCATCGAGACGGTTTCCCGCACGCTTACCCAGCTTCAGACCGACGGCATGATCTCGATCCCGACCACGCGCCGGATCGTCCTGCGCAATCGGGCCGCCCTGGCCGACATGATCGAATAGGCGCCGCTGTTCGCCGCGCTTTTCCCGTTCAAACGGCCGAGCCTTGCGCGCCGGCCCATGACTGGAGCCTCATCTTGACCCCATTTCTCTACCTCGTCCTGTTCGGCTTCGCCGTCTTCATGGCGATCGTCGCCTACGCTCAGTTCCAGACCTGGCGTAAGTGAAGGCCGTAACTCGCCACGAACCAACCGTCGCTACGGTCGACGTGACGGGTTCCGCCGAAAAGGCCCGCGTCGCCGACGGCGGGCTGTGTAGCGCCCTGCTGGCGCGCTGCGCCGGCTTGCCGCCAGCGCCCACGGCCATCGCCCATCCCTGCGACGAGGTCTCGATCCTCGCCGCCGTCGAGGCCGCAGCGGCCGGCTTGATCACACCCATTTTGGTGGGTCCGGAACATAAGATCCGCGCGGCGGCGGAGGCCGCAAAGGTCGATATCTCCCCGTTCCGCCTGGCGCCGGCGCCGCATAGCCACGCCGCCGCGGCGCTGGCTGTGGGGCTGGTGCGTTCGGGCGAAGCCTGCTTGCTCATGAAGGGCTCGCTGCATACGGACGAACTGATGCACGAGGTGTTGGTCCCCGACACCGGCTTGCGCACCGGCCGTCTGATCAGCCATGTCTATCTGATGGACGTACCGACCTATCCGCGTCCCCTGCTGATCACCGACGGCGCCGTGAACATCATGCCGAGCTTGGAGGAGAAGCGCGACATTGTGCAGAACGCCATCGATCTGGCGCACGTGCTTGGCATCGCGCGCCCGAAGGTCGCCATCCTCTCCGCCATTGAAACTGTCAATCCACGCATCCCCTCGACGCTGGACGCGGCGGGCCTGTGCAAGATGGCCGACCGGAACCAGATCGTGGGCGGTTTACTGGATGGTCCGTTGGCGATCGATATTGCGATCAGCCCCGAAGCGGCGGCGGAAAAAGGCATTGTCTCCCAGGTCGCGGGCTACGCCGACATACTGGTCGCGCCCGATCTGGTGGCTGGGAACATCCTCGCCAAGCAACTCACCTTCCTGGCCGGCGCCCACGCCGCGGGCGTGGTGCTGGGCGCGTGCGCGCCGATCATCCTGACCAGCCGCGCAGACAGCGAGCGCACCCGCATTTCATCCTGCGCCATGGCTGTGCTGGTCGCGGCCGCCCAGATGGCCAAGCTGCCGCAAGCCCTGGTCGGGGGCTGACATGGCCGATGCGGTGCTGACCCTGAACGCCGGGTCATCGAGCATCAAATTCGCCCTGTTCGAGATCGCTCGGCCGGAGCCGGTCGAGGTTTTCCGTGGCGAGATCAGCGGTATTGGCAGTGCTCTGCCCTGGCTGAATATTTCGGACGCGCAGGGCGGACGAGTGCTTCATCGTGACTGGCCGGACGGCGCCGACCTCAGCCATGAGGCCTTTCTGGATACGCTGCTGGCCTGCGCCCAAGACCGCCTGGGCGGCGATCGCATCGTCGCCTTCGCCCACCGCATCACCCACGGGGGACCGAACTTCGCCGATCCGGTGGACATCAGCCCATCGGTGCTCAAGGCGCTGGACCAGCTCTGTCCGCTGGCGCCGTTGCACCAGCCCCACAACCTGGCGGCGGTGCGAGCCTGCCTGTCGCTCCGGCCCGATGCGCGGCAGATCGCCTGTTTCGACACGGCCTTCCACCGCACCATGCCCGCCGAGGCCACCCGGTTTGCTCTGCCGCCGGAATGGGAAGCCCAAGGCGTTAGGCGCTATGGCTTCCACGGCCTGTCCTATGAGTACATCATCGGCCGCCTGGCCGAGCTCGATCCGTTGGCCGCTCGCGGGCGGGTGATCATGGCCCACCTGGGCAGCGGCGCCAGCCTCTGCGCCGCCCACGCCGGGCGCAGCGTGGACACCACCATGGGCTTCAGCGCTCTGGATGGGTTGGTGATGGGCTCCCGGTGCGGGACGCTCGATCCCGGCGTCCTGCTCTACATGCTGCAGGAGGCGCATCTGGACGGCAAGGCGCTGGAAGATCTGCTCTACCATCGCAGCGGCCTGCTCGGCGTCTCCTGCCTGAGCGGAGACATGCGATTCCTGCTGGACAGCCCCGCGCCGATGGCTAAGGCGGCGGTGGACCTGTTCATATTTCGCCTGTTGCGCGAACTTGGCGGGTTGGCGGCCTCGCTTCAGGGACTGGATGCCCTGGTCTTCACCGCCGGCATCGGCGAACACGCGCCCGCGATCCGGCGCCGGACCTGCGATCGTCTGGCCTGGCTGGGCGTGCGCATCGATCCGGACGCCAATCAGCGGGGCGAGCTGAAGATCAGTCGGGCGGATAGCTCAGTCTCGGTCTGGGTCATTCCCACGGACGAAGAACGAATGCTGGCGCGTCACGCGATCGCCTTGGGCGATCGTGAAATTGATCGGCCGCACCCTCAATCACGATAGGCCAAACCAAGCGATAGGATGGCCTAAGGGCTTGGGGCGGCGCACGATTGAAGCGGCAAACGGGCTGGAGACCGGACGCCGTTGCACCCGCCAAGGCTGCGAGCGGAGAAAACCTACCGTCAGATCCAGCACGCTAGAGCACGATGGGTTTAGGCGGAATCGCCTAAACGCTGAATCGTGCTCTAGGTTCGAATATGTAGAGCCGGATTCAGACTTCGAGAGAAGTCATCCGGCTCTAGTGCGGAACATAGGTTCGCAGGCCTGGATAATCCTGTGCGAGATCCTTCGTGCTGGTGGTCACCGAAGGGGCGCCGCTGCGATATTTTCGCCAAGCGTCGTTTCGGGCCGCTTCCGAGGCGTAGGCGGCGGCCTTTGCAGGCGGTATGCCAATTCGGGGTCGATGCTGCGTAGGGGCGGCGTGAACGACGACCGGGCCCTTGCTGTTTTGGTCGGTGTGGGCCCCGCCATTATCCTGGGCGGTCTGGGCCAAGGCCGTAGACGCGGCGAAGGCCAAGCCCAGGGCGCCTGCGGTCAAGAGCACCGCTCGACACCCAAGCTGTCGGGAAGTTTGGCGGGTCATCGTTGGCGCTCCGTTTGATGCGACCTTGCGCGCTACACTACCCGGCGATCAACGGACGGCCTTGACGCAGATCAACCGACCCGCGCCGTAAACGGTTGTGGCGCTTCAACTCTCGCTTAAGTCCAAAAGGCCGTCGGATGGTCGGATGGCCATGCGGCGATCCCATCATGCTCCGAGCGGGGCCAACCCCACGGCCTTATCACGCCTCCAAGGGCGTGGTTCGCCTCGTGAGCAAGAACGAAGCCCTGATTTACGCCCCGAACAAGATTCGAGTGAACTCCATCCACCCGGGCTTCATTTAGATCCCCATCGCCGAGCCGGACGATATCGCCAGGGGCGTCGTCTACCTGGCATCGGACGAGGCCGAGTTCATCACCGGCTCGGAGCTGGTGATCGACGGCGGTTATACCGCCAGGCCGCCCCCTTGCCTCTGGAACGAATGCCGAACAGAATGGCGCGGTGGAAGTTCTTGCTCTTGTCGCCCTGTCCCGCCCTCAGACCACTGGCGCCGTGACGCGTGGCGCCGCGCGGCTGATGGTCGCCCTGGGCTATGCGCCGCTGCTCGAGGTGGGCCTGCCCAATGGGCGACGCGCCGATGTCATGGCCCTGGGGCCCAGGGGTCAGATCGCCATCTGCGAGGTGAAGTCGGGCCTTGAGGACTTCCGCGCCGACCGCAAGTGGCATGAGTACGCGCCCTATTGCGACACCTTCTATTTCGCCGTGGCGCCGGAGTTCCCGCGCGATATTCTGCCGGACGAACCGGGCCTGATCGTGGCTGACGGCTTTGGCGGAGCCATCGTGCGGCCCAGCCCCGAGGAAGCCCTCGCGCCGGCCCGGCGCAAGGCCTTGACCCTCAGCTTCGCCCGGTTGGCGACGCTGCGGGCGGGGGAAATCTAGGCCTTCGCGCGCAGGCGCGGAATTTTGGGAACCACAAAGATCACAAAGAACACGAAGGAAACACCAAGCTCTTGGTGGTCTTCGTGATCTTCGTGGTTCAAATTCTTCGACGCCGCCGCCACGCGACCAAGAGCCGATCATGACAAACAGCCAAGGGAATCCCAAGGTAGACGCCTTCCTCGACAGCGCCCAAAAGTGGCGGGAGGAATACAAGGCCTTGCGGACGATCGTTCTGGCCAGCGGCCTGACGGAGGACCTCAAGTGGGGTGTTCCCTGCTACGCGTTGGATAACAAGAACATCGTTTTAATTCATGGGTTTAAGGACTATTGCGCCTTGCTGTTCTTCAAGGGCGCCCTGCTGGAGGACCCCCACGGCGTGCTGATCCAGCAGACCCAGAATGTGCAGGCCGCGCGCCAGATCCGGTTCACCGGCATTCAGGACGTCCTCAAGAAGCAGGCCGTGGTGAAAGATTATATTCAACAGGCCGTCGAAATCGAAAAATCCGGCGCGAAGGTGAGCTTCAAGAACGCCGAAGACTTCAGCACGCCCGAAGAATTTCAAAGCCGATTGGATGAAACGCCGGCCTTGAAAGCCGCCTTCCAGACCCTGACGCCGGGACGGCAAAGGGCTTACAAGCTGCACTTCTCGTCGGCCAAGCAATCCAAGACCCGGCAGGCGCGGATCGAGCAATGCATCCCGCGAATTCTGGCTGGCAAGGGATTGGACGATTAGAGCCGGATGACTTCTCTCGAAGTCTGAATCCGGCTCTACATATTTGAATCTCGAGCACGATTCAGCGTTTAGGCGATTCCACCTAAACCCATCGCGCTCAAGAGCTTCAAGATGAAGCCGTCGGGCTCTATGCCGCGTTCATCAGGGGGCGCAGGCGCTCCAGCACCTCGGGCGCGCGCGCCAGCTCGGCGCGAGTGGCGGGCTCGCGGGCCAGCTTGAGAGCGGCGGCCTTGGCCCTGTCCGCCGCCGGGCCGATCGGGGCGGCCTCGCCCAGGGCCAGGCGAAGCAACAGACCCAACCGCTGCATCGGGCCGGTGGGCGAGTGCAGGATCTGATCGATCAGGCGGGCGTCGGCCTCGATCAGGCCGCCGATATCGCCAAGACGCCGCACGATCAGCTGGCGGTCGGCCTCGCCGACGCCAACGCGCGCCACCGCGCGCTGCAGATCGGCCAGGGTCGCCAGGCGCTGGCCGGGTGGGTCGCGCGCCTCGCGCAGCTCCTTCTCGAAGCGTAGGGCCGTGACCGCGCCGACCAGCCATTGGCCGGCCTGACGCTTATTGGTGGGGCCGGTGACATTCTCGGCGATGCGCACCAGGGCGCGAACCTCCTCCGGAGCGTCCTCGGCCTTGGCTAAGGCGGAGGCGATGAATTCGGCGCCGACCAGCATGCGTGAACGCTCGATGAAGGCCTCGCGCACGTCCTCCTGGGGCAGCATCTTCCCGCCTGCGGCGGTCAGCGTCATGGCCAGGGCGCGGAGCACGTCGATCTCGGCCTGGGCGTCGGTCGGCCGCAGGCGCCGCACGGCTCTGATCTCGGCCAGCACCTTGCGCCCGATCGCGATGTGCACGCTCTGGAAGTAGTCGCCTTCCATCCAGCGCGATAGCCGTTCCGCCGACCCGGTCAGGCGCGGCATCATCCGCGCCACCGTGGGATCGGCCGTGGCCATCATGTCTACGATCGGTCCGGCGGCCAGCCGCGTCATGGCTGTCAGGCTTCCGCCTAGATCCAGGTCCGGGCCGAGCAGCTCGGACATGCCCAGAGGCGAGCCCATGATCTCGCCCAAAGGCTGTTCCAGAACTTCGAAGGCCAGCTTGCGCAATTTGGGCTCGGCGGGCGCCGCATCGGCCAGATCGAGCAATCGGTCGATCTTGGCGCTCCAACTCTTGGCGTCGGCCAAATAGGCCGCCACCCCGCCGCCGAGCTTGTAGGCCGGCTCCGCATCCTCGGCCACGCGTCGGCAGGCCCCGGCGAAACTGCTCTTTTCGAAGCGGGCCAGGGCGCCGCGTCGGCCGTCCTTGATCAGCCGGCTAATGGCCCGTTCGATCAGGCCATTGAAGGTGCGAATGACCTCGTGCACGGACAAGCCGCGCGCCTGGGCCTCGGGAATGGCGATTTTTTGCACCGCGTGCTGCAGATCCGTGCCGCTGGCTTCCAGCTTCTCGGCCAGATCGGGGCGGTGCAGCAACTCGAAGGCGGTGGCCTTGTTGCGCCCAAGCCAACCTTCGAGCAGACGCGCGATCCTCTGGCGGGCGTGCACGCTATAAAGGTCCTGCGGCGCCACGCAGGGCGGGCCGGCGTCCTCCGTCGGGGTCTTGGAGCGGCGCTTTTCGGGCGCGCCCTTGGCCAGGATCGTCACCGAACGATAATCGCCCGTGTCCGGGTCACGCGTCTCCTTGGACACGCGCACCGCCCCATCCGGGGCCGCAATCAGGAACTGCTCGGCGAACTCCAGCGCGTGAGCCCGGTTTTCTGTGGCCAGCTCCAAAGCCATTGATGAGGCAGGGTTGCGCCGCACGAACACTTCAAAGTGAATCTGTTGCTCGTCCATGGCTCGGCCGCGGTCTCTCGTCGGCGGCAATTTGCGACCTTTAAGCTTAACATGGCGTTGAGAGACCAGCGTGATCCGAAGGACCGGATTGCCTTGATACGGCCCAACCCAGAGCTTAGGTGAAGGCGAAGAACGCTGCGCAAAGGCGAATGATGGCGAAGATTACCCTGGTCGACGACGATGAAAACATCGTCGCTTCGATTTCCATGGCGCTGGAAAGCCATGGCCATACGGTCAAAGCCTACTACGACGGCGCTTCTGGTCTACAGGCCCTCGAGAGCGACCCGCCCGATCTGGCGATCCTCGACGTGAAGATGCCCCGCATGGACGGGATGGAGGTGCTGCGCCGCCTGCGGCAAAGCACGGCCCTGCCGGTGATCATCCTCACCTCCAAGGACGAGGAAATCGACGAAATCCTCGGCTTCAACCTTGGGGCGGATGACTACATTCACAAGCCCTTCAGCCAGCGGCTGCTGATCGAACGGGTCAAGGCGGTGCTTCGCCGCGCCGGCGCGGCAGCGGAGGACGAAGCCCAGACCCCCGCCTCGGCGGCGGCGGCCAGCGCGCGTGCGATCAAGCGCGGCAAGCTGACCATGGACCCGGAGCGGCATGACTGCCTGTGGGAAGGTAAGCCGGTGAAGCTGACGGTCACCGAGTTTCTGCTGCTGCAGGCGCTGGCCCAGCGCCCAGGGTTCGTCAAGAGTCGGGACAATCTGATGGATGCGGCCTATGAGGATCAGGTTTATGTCGACGACCGCACCATCGACAGCCACGTCAAGCGCATGCGCAAGAAGTTCCGCCAGACGGATCCCAACTTCGACGCGATAGAGACCCTTTATGGCGTCGGATACCGCTATCGCGAATCCTGAACACGACGCCGAGCACGGCGCCGCCCCGGCCTGGACCGGGGCCCGGAAACGCGGCCGCCAGGAGACCCCGCGTGAGCGCCGCCTGTGGCGGCCGGGCTCGCGCCTCGGCCGGCTGATCGTTGGCCTCAACCTCTTGGGCCTGGCGATCCTGATCGTCGGCGCCCTGGTGCTCAACGAGTTCCGGCGCAATCTGGTGGAGGCGCGCCAGGACAGCCTGCGGGTGCAGGGCGAACTGATGGCCAATGTCATCGCCGAATTCGCGACCATGGGTTCGCCCGAGCCCATGCTTGAGCAGCAGCGCGCCACCGACCTGCTCGAAGCCTTGTCCATCCCCCTTTCCCAGAGGGTGCGCCTGTTCGACGCCCACGGCGGTCTGATCGCCGATTCCTATCTGATCGCCGACCGGGTGGAGGAACGCCCTCTTCCGCCGGCCCACAAGCGCGGGGCATGGAGTCTGCCCTGGCCGCATTCCCCCACAGCGCCCAGTCCCCAGGCCCAGGCCCAGGCCAGGTCGGCGCTGAACAAGGAGGTCTCCGAAGCGCTGCAGGGCGAGCGGATCAGCGACATCCGCATCAGTCCCAACGGCGAGCAGGTGGTGTCGGTCTCGCTGCCGATCCAAAACGTCAATGCGGTGCTGGGCGTGCTGACCTTGGAGGCCGGCGACATCGACGCCACCATCGCCGCCCAACGCCTGGCGATCTTGCCCTTCGTGTTGGTGGCCCTGTGCGCCACCTTGATCTCCTCGCTCCTGCTCAGCCGGCTGATCGCCGCGCCGGTGCTGCGACTGGCCTCGGCGGCCGACCGCGTGCGCCTGTCGCGGGCGCGCTCCATCTCCCTGCCGGAGGTGGCCCGGCGCGATGACGAGCTGGGCGATCTGGCGCGCTCGCTGGAGAGCATGACCGAAACCCTGTCGGAGCGGATGGACGCCATTGAGCGCTTCGCCGCGGATGTCGCGCACGAGATCCGCAATCCCCTGACCTCCATCCGTTCGGCGGTGGACACCTTGCCGCTGGTGACCGAACAGGCCGCGCGCGAGCGGCTGCTGAGTATCCTGCACCAGGACATTACCCGGTTGGACCGGCTGGTCACCGACATCTCCAACGCCTCGCGGCTGGATGCGGAGCTTTCGCGCGAGACCCCCCGCCCCCTCGATCTGGGTCGGCTGCTCAAGGACATCAGCGGCCTGTATAACGAGACCGGGCGCGGCGGAGCGGTGGTGCGCTACATCGAGCCGGACGGCCTGGACCCCATGCTGGTGGTCGGCCTGGAAGGATCCCTGGGCCAGGTGTTCCGCAATCTGATCGACAATGCGCGCTCGTTCAGCGCGCCGGACGGCGAGGTGCGGGTGAGCCTATGGCGCGCCGGGCGCGAGGTGCGCGCCGCGGTGGAGGACGATGGCCCCGGCGTGCCGGACGAGAATCTGGAGACCGTCTTCCAGCGATTCTACACCTCAAGGCCCAAGGGGACGGCCTTCGGCTCCAATTCGGGCTTGGGCCTGTCCATCGCGCGTCAAATCGTCGCCGCATATCGGGGCCGCATCTGGGCGGAAAACCGTAAGGGCGCCGCCGGCGAGACCCTCGGAGCTCGTTTTGTGGTCAGCCTGCCTGAATCGAGGCCGGACTCGCGCCCATGATCATGCACGCCGGACTGCTCTGCCTCCACCACGCGGGACGCTGGCTCGGCGCCCTGGTTCAGGGTCCGTCCGGGTCGGGCAAGAGCGATCTGGCCCTGCGGGCCACCGCGCTGGGCCTGGTGGTGGCATCGGACGACCAAACCCTTGTCTGGGTTTGTGAAAACAAGCTCTACGGCGCTTGTCCGGTTCCGATCGCGGGCCTGATCGAAGCCCGGGGTCTGGGGGTGCTGAGTCTGCCCGCCACCCGCAGCCTGGCCCGGATTCGTCTGATCGTCGATTGCCGCCCATCCGATGAGGCGATAGAGCGCATGCCCGATCCGGAGCGCCATTCCGTTCTAGGCATTGAACTTTTCGTGCTGCGTCTGCACGCGCTGGAGCCGTCGGCGCCCATAAAACTCCGCTGGGCGTTGAGTCGGCTTGGAGCGGAGCCCTAAGCGTCGTATCAAGCGGCGGCGGCGAAGGCCGACTCGGGAGACCCCGGTGGAAGACTGCGTATGATTGGGCTCGTGATCGTCACCCACGGGCGTCTCGCCGAAGAATTCGTCCTGGCCATGGAACATGTTGTCGGCCCTCAGCCGGCGGTGCGTGCTATCTGCATCGGGCCAGAGGACGACATGGAGAAGCGGCGGCGCGACATTCTGGACGCGGCCGAGACCGTGGACTCCGGGCAAGGCGTGATCCTGCTGACCGACATGTTCGGGGGCACGCCCTCGAACCTGGCCATCTCGGTGATGGAGCAGACCCGTGCGGAGGTGATCGCGGGACTGAACCTGCCCATGCTGATCAAGCTGGCCAGCGTGCGCGGTCGCGAGGATCTGCACACCTGCGTGGCCTATGCCCAAGAGGCCGGACGCAAGTACATCTCGGTGGCGTCCTACGTCCTGGCTGGCGAAAAATGACGGTCAACCGCACCGTCGACATCTGCAACGCCCGCGGGCTGCACGCCAGGGCCTCCGCCAAGTTCGTGAAACTGGCTTCCACCTTCGACGCGGAGGTCAAGGTCAGTCGCGATGGCCAGACGGTAGACGCTCGCTCGATCATGGGTCTTATGATGCTGGCGGCGGGTCCTGGATGCGAAATCCAGATCGCCGCCGAGGGTCCCGAGGCCGAAAGCGCGGTCGCGGCCTTGGTCGAGCTGGTCGAAGGCCGTTTCGACGAAGACCACTGAAAGCAGGGCCATGGGCGAGATCGCCACGCCGGACAGCCGCGACGCCCGGGAGATCGAACTTAAGTTCGAACTGAAGCCCGAGGCCCTGGACCGCTTGGAGGAGCGCCTGACCGTTCGCGCCGGCGCGCCCAAGCCCAAGCCCGCCCAGACCTTGGTGTCCATCTACTATGACACCGCCAAGTTCGTTCTGCAGAAGTCGGGCTTGACGCTGCGCGTGCGCGAGGATGGCAAGCGGCGCATCCAGACCCTCAAGACCGAGGGCGACGGCCTGTTCACCCGCGGGGAATGGGAGCACGACCTTGCCAAGGGCGAGGCCCTGAACCTGGACGCCTTGCAAGCCACACCCTTCGCCAGCCTGCCCGCCCAGATCGGCCTTGAGCTGAAACCGATCTTCACCACCCGCATGAAGCGGGCCAAGCGCCTGATCCGCGAACCGGCCGGCGAAGTGGAGGCGGCGCTGGACCGCGGGCAGATCGAGGCTGAAGGTCGCACCGAGGCCGTGTGCGAGCTGGAGCTGGAGCTAAAGACGGGCCGTTCCGAGGCCCTGTTCGGGCTGGCGCGGCGGCTGGCCGAGACCGAGGCGCTGCGGCTGAGTTTCGTAACCAAGGCGGAACGGGGGTTCCGCCTCCTGGCCGATACCGCGCCGGGCGCCGCGCCGGGCGAGCCGCCGCAGCTCAAGCGAAGCATGACGACGGCCCAGGCCTTTACCGCAATCGGCGCGCGCGGTCTGCGCCAGCTCACCGCCAACGCCGCGGTGCTGCGCACCCTGCGCCGGCCCGAGGCCGTGCACCAGACGCGGGTGGCCATCCGCCGCCTGCGCACCGCCTTCAAGCTGTTCGAGCCGGTGGTGCGCGACCCGGACTTCGAGCGGATCGCCACGGAATTGCAATGGCTGGCGAGTGAGCTGGACCAGGCCCGCGACCTGGATGTGATGATCGCCGACACCTTCCTGCCGGCCGCCAACCGTTTCGAGGATCAGGACGGCATGGCCGAACTGGGCAAGCGCTTGCATGGCAGTCGAAGCAAGGCCTACGACCGCGCGCTGAAGGCCCTGGACAGTCCGCGCTTCCTGGCCCTGACGCTCGACCTGGCCGCCTGGCTCGACAGTGGGGCGTGGCGCGATCCGGCTGGACCACAATACGACGTGCGCGCCGGCGCGCCGGTCACGCAATTCGCCGAGGCGGCGCTGGACCGACTGCGCCGGCAGATCAAGCGGCGGGGCAAGGATCTGAAGGCCTTGAGTCCGGAGCTGCGCCACCATCTGCGCATCCGCGTCAAACGACTGCGCTACGCCCTGGAGTTCTTCGGCGATCTCTATGGCCACATCCATGGTCGCCGACGGTTCGCCTCGGTGCTCAAGCGCCTGCAGGACTGTCTGGGCGCGCTCAACGACCTGGAGGTGGCGCGCCATCAGGGCCTGGTCCTGGCCGAGGGCGGCGGCCGCGCGGCCGGCGACAGCGCCGCGGAAGGCGCGCGCCAGGCCTTCGCCGCCGGCCTGATGATCGGCGCCCGCGTCCGCGGCCAAAAGTCTCTGATCGACCGGGCCGCCCGCCTCTACGACAAACTGGCCGCCGCGGAGCCGTTCTGGCGAGGCTGAATCATTCCGCTCGGCTCGCCGAATCGCGAGCTGAACGCCGCGATTGGCTGTAGCCCTCAGGCCGTCGCCGCCCTCTGTAGCTCAAGCAGTTCCTCGATCCCCCCGCGCGCCAAATCGAACAACGCCTCGAACTCGGTGCGGGTAAAGCCGCGCTTTTCGCCGGTGGCCTGGATTTCCACGATGTCGCCCTTGCCGGTCAGGACGAAGTTGGAATCGGCCTCGGCGCTTGAATCCTCTTCGTAGTCCAGGTCCAGCACCGGCACGCCATCGCATACCCCGCAGGACACCGCCGCCACCTGGTCCAGGATCGGATCGGTCTTGAGCACGCCCTCGGTCAAGAGGTAGCGGGTCGCCAGGCGCAGGGCGACCCAGGCGCCGGTGATGGCGGCCGTGCGCGTGCCACCGTCCGCCTGCACCACGTCACAGTCGATGGTGATCTGCCGCTCGCCCAGCGCCTTCAGGTCGACAATGGCGCGCATGGATCGCCCGATCAGGCGCTGAATCTCCTGGGTGCGGCCCGATTGCTTGCCGGCGGCCGCCTCGCGCCGGCCCCGCGTGTGGGTCGCGCGCGGCAGCATGCCGTACTCGGCGGTGACCCAGCCCTGGCCCTTGCCGCGCAGGAAACCGGGCACGCTTTCCTCCAGGCTGGCGGTCACCAGCACCTTGGTGTGGCCGAAGGAGACCAGGCACGAACCCTCCGCATAGCGGTTGACCTTCACCTCCAGCGAGACGGGGCGAAGCTGGGCGGAGTCGCGTTGGGATGGTCGCATGATGGTCTTGGTCTCTCTGCATTGGAACGCGCCGCTTGCGCACGCGGAGGCGGCGCTTATCCTAAATGCCGACGACGACGTCCATGCCCAGTTTCTGGGCCAGTATCCGCGGAGCGCCCCAAGGCAGCATGCCAAGCTTCATCTCTCCAGGCGCGTCAGCCATAGGCCCCACCCTGGGCCAGCTCGACGAACGGGCGCGGGACATCTTCCGCCGTATCGTGGAAAGCTATCTGGAGACCGGCGATCCGGTGGGTTCGCGCACCATCTCGCGCGGAGGCGTGGCCCTGTCGCCGGCCTCCATCCGCAACACCATGCAGGACCTGGCCCAGCTCGGTCTTCTGGGCGCGTCCCATTCCAGCGCCGGGCGCATGCCCACGCACATGGGCCTGCGCCTGTTCGTCGACGGCCTCCTGGAGGTGGGCGATATCGGCGATGACGAGCGCACGCTGATCGAGACGCGCCTGGCCGGGCGCGGGCGAAATATGCAGGAGGCTCTGGACGAGGCCTCCTCGCTGCTGTCGGGCCTGGCCGGCGGCGCCGGGGTGGTCGTGGCTCCGGTGCGCGACGCGGGGGTCAAGCACGTGGAGTTTGTGGCGCTCGGTCCCGACCAGGCCCTGGCGGTGATGGTGTTCGACGATGGCCAGGTCGAGAACCGCCTGATGAACTTGGCGGCGGGCATAACACCTTCCGCCCTGCAGGAAGCCTCCAATTTCCTCAATTCGCGCATCGCCGGCCATACGCTTTTGGAAGCGAAGGCCGAAATCCGCACTGAATTGGATATGGCCAAGCAGGCCCTGAACGAGACCGCCGCGCGGCTTGTCGAGGACGGACTGGCGGCCTGGAGCGGGGGCGAGGATACGGACCGGGCCCTGATCGTGCGCGGCCGCGCCAATCTGCTGCAGGACCGCGGCGCGCTGGAGGACCTGGAGCGCGTGCGCATGCTGTTCGACGATCTCGAGCAGAAAGAACAGTTGATCGGATTGCTCGACAATGTGCGCGAGGCCGAGGGCGTGCGCATCTTTATCGGCGCCGAGACAAGGCTTTTCTCCCTTTCGGGTTCCGCTCTGATCGCGGCGCCCTATATGAACGGCCGACAGAGGGTGGTCGGAGCGATCGGCGTGATCGGGCCCGCCCGCTTGAACTATGCCCGCATTATTCCGTTGGTGGATTACACCGCCCGGGTGCTGGGACGACTGCTCGAGACCTGAGAAGGACTGCAAGACCATGACCGACGAATTCGCGCCGGACGAAACCGAGGCCCCTGAAGACGCCGACGAGGCGCTGGAAGCGCTGAAGGCCGAGAACGCCGCCCTGCGCGATCAGGCGCTGCGCTATGCCGCCGACGCCGAGAACACCAAGCGCCGCGCCGAGCGCGAGGCCAACGACGCGCGCGCCTTCGCCATCCAGAAATTCGCCCGCGATCTGCTCGGCGTGGCCGACAACCTGGCCCGCGCCCTGCAACACGCCCCGCTGCAGGATGTGGACCCGGCGGTGAAGAACTTCGTGCTCGGCATCGAGCTGACCGACAAGGAGCTGACCGGCGCGTTCGAGCGCAACGGCCTGAAGAAGATCGATCCGGCCAAGGGCTCGAAGTTCGATCCCCATGTGCACCAGGCTATGATGGAGCAGGAGGCGCCGGACGTGGAGCCGGGCGCGGTGGTCCAGGCGGTGCAGGCCGGCTATGAGCTCTACGGCCGCGTGGTGCGTCCGGCCATGGTGGTGGTGGCCGCCAAGACCGCCGGCGCCAAACCGGCGGGCGGCTATGCGGCGGCTGAGGAATCCGGCGGCGGGGCGGTGGATACGAAGGCCTGATGCGTCACGCTCCCTTCCCCCATCAAGGGGGAAGGAACGTTCAATTCTAAAACCGCCGCACCGCTCCGTCGATTGCATGGCGAGTCTGCTTTCGAAGGCTCCGGCCCTGTCAAGGATGGCCGAAGGCCACCGCTGCGCGGCGAGGCGTAGCCTCGTCCTTGACTGGACCGGAGCCTCGAAAAATCATTCCATCATGCGAATAACGGCGGGGAACGAGCATTGCCCCCTCAACCGCCCACCCCGGCGAGAGGCCGGGGCCCAGATCGTGGGCCCTGAGGTTGGACGGCGGCTCGGTGCGAAGGTTCATTCGAGGTCAGAAGAACCGGTCGTCCTGCTCGTAGATCGCATCCGTCACCGAGAACACCTGTGCGGCGTGCCTATTACGTCATCCCGGGCCATAGCAGTCCCCGAAAGGGCTTTGCCAGAGAAGGGTCTGTCGGATGCGTCGATAACCATCAAGGCGGGGCGACCGTCAGGTTGTTGCCGATGAAGAAGAGAAATGGCTAGGCGATCGTCCGCTGAAGCGATGTCTTCCCAACTACCCAAGATCAGGTCCAGGTTGGCGCCGGCGTCTTCCAGATGCCCTACCGTCCAGTGCATCCAGTACGCCGCGATCGACCGGTCCGCGCTGTGAACCATTCCCCAAACACAACGACTCAGGTTGCCACAGCAATCGCAATGGCCTGAGCTTTCTCCAACGGCCTCTACGCGCAAACTCGTGTGTTGGGCGGTCAAGATGCGCACGCCAGACACTCCGGATCGGCGCTCAACCGCACCGTCCGGCTTTCCCCGTCCAGGGCGTCGTAGAGCCATAGGCGGCCCTCCAGCGGCTGGCCCGCCCCGGTGATCCACTTGACCGCCTCGAGCGCCATCATCGAGCCGATCACCCCGGCCAGGGCGCCGACCACGCCGACCATGGCGCAGGTTTCCGCGTCCGGCGGGATGTTGGGTACAAGGCAGCGGTAGCAAGGCAGGCGCTGCGCCAACGGCTTCCCCCGCGTGAGCCCGGCCGCGAACAGGCTCACCTGGCCGCTCCAGCGGCCGATGGCGCCGGAGATCAGCGGCTTGCCTTCGGACAGGCAGGCGGCGTTGACGGCGAAGCGGGTGGAAAAATCGTCGGTGCCGTCCAAGATGAGATCATAGGGCGCCACGAGCTCGCCCGCATTGGCCTCGCTTAGGGCCGCCGCCAGGGGGACGATGCGGATGTCCGCGTTGAGCGCGGCCAGATGTTCGGCCGCCGCTTGCGTCTTGGGCCGTCCGATGTCGGCTGTGGCGTAGAGCACCTGCCGCTGTAGATTGGACAGGGCCACCGTGTCGGGATCGACGATGCCGATCCGGCCCACCCCGGCGGCGGCTAGGTACAGGGCCGCCGGCGCGCCCAGTCCGCCCGCGCCCACGATCAGCACCTTGGCCGCTTTCAGCTTCTGCTGGCCCGGCCCGCCAATCTCGCGCAGCACCAGATGGCGGGCATAGCGTTCGACTTCGGATTCGCTGAACACCATCAGGCCTCGCCGGCGTAGCGTTCGGCGCGGGCCTGGCGGATCGCATCCTGCAGCTTGCGCCCGAAGTCGGCGCGCTCTTGCGGACCGAGTTGGCGCGCCAGGATCAGGCTGCGGCCCGACAGGGCCAGGCGCACCCGCGCCTCCTCGTTGTCACCGTCCAGCTCAACGCGGGTGAAGGCGGTGGGCGAGCGCCACACCGTGCGCCGCGCCGCGCCGAACTCGTGAATCACCTGCACTTCGTCAGCCGATACCCGCACCCGCTCGGCCTGGCGGCCCTGACGATAGTTGGCGCGGAAAGCCAGGGTCACGGCCACGAAGTCCAGGCCGAGAAAGATGGGGATTGGCGCGGCCTTGAACGCCAAGACCATCAACAGCGCGGTGGCCAGGTTCATGAAGGCCAGACCGCCCAACAGCACATAAAGCCCGGCCTTGGGCAGGGACCGGTTGGGCGTGAGCACGGCGTCCATGTGCAGCGGGGCGTCCATCGGGCCAACTTAACCCATCGCGGCTGCGTGCGGGATCGGATTGTCGTGCGGGACCCCGCCCGAGGTCGTGAATAGAAACGATCTATAGAACAAAGAAAAACTATCGATTGGATTTTTAGGCCCCCACACCCTAACTGTCCTGGAAGCGGCCCTCCCTGGCCGCCCCATGAATAGGAGTTTCCGTATGTTGACCGTTGGCGACAAGCTGCCCGACTTCAAGATCGTCGGCGTGAAGCCCAAGTTCAATCGCCACGAGGAGAACGGGGTCAGCGCCTTCGAGCCTGTCACCCAGGACAGCTTCGCGGGCAAGTGGAAGGTGATCTTTTTCTATCCCAAGGATTTCACCTTCGTCTGCCCGACGGAGATTGTGGCCTTCGCCTCGCTCGCGCGTGAATTCGAGGACCGCGACGCCGTGGTGCTGGGCGGATCGACCGACAACGAGCACTCCAAGCTCGGCTGGCGGCGCGAGCATCCGGACCTGAACAGCCTGCCGATCTGGCAGTTCGCCGACAGCGGAGGCCGCTTCTCCCGCGACCTGGGCGTGCTCAATGAGGAGGAAGGCGTGGCCTACCGCGCGACCTTCGTGGTGGACCCGACCAATGTGATCCAGCACGTCTATGTCACCAACCTCAACGTCGGCCGCAATCCGCAGGACACCCTGCGCGTGCTGGACGCCCTGCAGACCGACGAACTGTGCCCCTGCAACCGCCAGGTCGGCGGTGAAACCCTCGCGGCCTAGCCTGGCCTAGGCCGCAGCCCCGGAACGGCGACCCTCCCCCCCGGCCGTTCCGGGGACCCCATTTGCATAAGATGTTCGCCCCGAAGGAGGCGCGTCCCATGTCCATCGACGCCTTGAGAGATGTCCTGCCCGGCTACGCCAAGGACCTGAGCCTGAACCTGTCGTCCCTGGCCAGCGAGACCCTGCTGAACGACCAGCAGAAATGGGGCGCCTTCCTGGCCAGCGCCTGGGCCGTGGGCGAGCCGCAGACCGTGCGGGCCATCGCGGCGGCGGCCACGGCCGCCGGGCTTTCGCCCGAGGCGGCGACCGCCGCCAAGGCGGCGGCGGCGATCATGGGCATGAACAACGTCTACTACCGGGCGCTGCACCTGCTGCACAATCCGGAGTACCGCACCTTGCCCGCGCGCCTGCGCATGAACGTCATCGCCAATCCCGGCGCGGACAAGACCGACTTCGAGCTGTGGTGCGTGGCGGTGTCGGCCATCAACGGCTGTGGCGCCTGCCTGGATTCCCATGAGGAGGAGCTGAAAAAGCGCGGCGTGCCCGCCGCCCAGATCCAATGCGCCCTGCGCATCGGCGCGGTGGTCAACGCCGTCTCGCGCGTACTGGCGGCCGAGGCGGCCGGCGCGTAGCGCTTTTTAGTTTAACCACAAAGATCACGAAGAACACGAAGGAAGCGCCGCGCTCTTGGTGGTCTTCGTGATCTTCGTGGTTCAATTCTTCCCTTTTTCGCTGCGCGAAGGGTTCAAACCGCCTCGAACACCATTGGCCCGCCCCAGAACGCCTCCACCAGGCCTTTCTGGGGACCGGGCTGGCCCGTGGTGAGAAAACGGCGCAGGCCGCGCGATCCGATGTCATACTCCGGGTGGCTCGCCAGATAGCGCTCCAGGGCGTCGGCCGTGGCGCCCGGCTGGTGGATCAGGGCGGCGCCATCGGGCAAGACGGCGCGAAACAGGTCGCCGGCCAGTTCGTAGTGGGTGCAGCCAAGGATGAAGCGGTCGGGCGGCCGGCCCACGCGGCGGGTCAGATTGTCCGCGTGGCTGAGGATCGCCGCACACAAGATGTCGGCCGAGGCTCCGCCCTCGATCAGCTGCGCCAATTCCGGGCAGGGCTCGACGAACACGGCCAGGTCGCCCCGCCGCTTGTCAATCTCGATCTCATAGACGCGGCTGGCCGCCGTTTGCGGCGTGCAGAACACCCCTAGGGTCTCCAGCGCCTCAGCCTTTTCCGGCGGGCGCTCCGGCTCCTGGGTCCAGGGCAGGCCGGTGGCGGCCTCGATGGTCGGCACGATGATGCCCAGGATATTGGTCGGCCGATCGCGCTGACGGCGAAGCTGGGGCAGCCAGGTCTGCTGCAGGCGGCGCAGGGCGATGGCCGAGGCGGTGTTGCAGCCCAGGACCACCAGATCCGCGCCCGCGTCGAACAGGCGCTGGCATCCTTGCCGGGTCAGGTCGACGATCCGTTCGCCCGGCAGGCGGCCGTAAGGCGTGTGGGCCTGGTCAGCCAGATAGACCAAGTCAGCCGTGGGAAACCGCTCCACCAGAGCCCGGTGGATCGACAGTCCGCCGACCCCAGAATCGAACACGCCGATCGCCATGGCGCCGGGCTTTAGACTGCGGCGAGCTCCGCGTCCATCCGTCGCTCAAGACGCCATTGCCACAGGCAGATGGCGGGCGTGACCAGCAGCTCCATGACGAAGGCCAGTTGCATGGGCAGGTCGGGCGCCCCCACGCGCGCCAGGCTGACCAGCCGACCCAGCCCGCCCACGAACACCAGGACGGTCAGCAGCCGCACCCGGGCGCCTTGCCGCTCGATGGTCGGGATCGCCTGCCAGAAAGCCAGGCCGATGGCCAGCAACAGGCCGGACAGATAGCTGAAGTGGCTGTCGATGGAGGCGTCGGCCGCGCCATGGCCCGCGAAGCCCGGCCCGGCCAGCACCCCCGCCAGCCCCGCGCCCACGGGTACGAGGCCGGCCAGGGCGATCACGATCTGCAGAGGCAGCTTGGAGGGGAGGGGCGGATGGGTGGGCATTGCAGCGGCGCTCATGGGCCTTAAACGGGTGGGAGGGGCGGGTAGATCACCCCCCCATCCGCTCGCCCCGGCGAAGGCCGGGGTCCAGATCATAAGGCCCCGGCCTCAACAATTGAGCGTCTCGTTGAGGTCAGCCCAATCCGGATTCATCTCCTCGATCAGCCTCAACTTCCAAACCCTGCGCCATTCCTTGATCTGCCGCTCGCGCCGGAAGGCTGTCTCGCGTTCGTCGTGAACCTCGCACCAGACCAGGAGATCGCAGCCGTACTTGGTGGTGAATCCGGGACGAGCCTTGCTCTTATGCTGCCAGACCCGGCCAGGAAGATCGTCGGTGTGGCCGACATAGAGCGTCCCATTGCGGCCGCTGGCCATGATGTAGACGTAAAATGACACCGCAGTGCTCTATGACCTGGACCCCGGCCTTCGCCGGGGCGAGCGGATTATAAATAAGCCAGACCACTCCCAAAATCGCCATGGCGGAGCGTTCTTCGCCTGGCCGGGCGGGGCCAGTCCACCGCTCATATAAACATATCCTTATATCATTATTGCCCGTCGGCGCTGGCGCGGCTATAGGTGCGCTCCTGCAAAGGAGCCGATCCATGGCCGACTATATCGTGCGCGACCTTGCCCTGGCCGACTGGGGCCGCAAGGAGATCGCCATCGCCGAGACCGAGATGCCGGGGCTGATGGCCCTGCGCGCCGAGTTCGGCCAGGACAAGCCGCTCAAGGGCGCCCGCATCGCCGGCTCGCTGCACATGACCATCCAGACCGCCGTGTTGATCGAAACGCTGCAGGCTCTGGGCGCGGACGTGCGCTGGGCCTCGTGCAACATCTTCTCCACCCAGGACCACGCCGCCGCCGCCATCGCCGCCACCGGCACGCCGGTGTTCGCGGTCAAGGGCGAAACCCTGATGGAATATTGGGACTATGCCCACCGCATCTTCGAATGGTCGGACGGCGGCTATCCCAACCTGATCCTGGACGACGGCGGGGACGCCACCCTGCTGTGCGTGCTGGGTCCCAAGGCCGAACAGGACCCCTCGCTGCTGGACCATCCGCAGAACGAGGAGGAGGAATGCCTGTACGCGGTGATGAAGCGCTATCTGAAGGAAAAGCCGGGCTTCTATTCGGCCATTCGCGATAGCGTCACTGGCGTTTCGGAAGAGACCACCACCGGCGTGCACCGCCTGTATCAGATGGCCGAGAAGGGCGATCTGCCGTTCCCCGCGATCAACGTCAACGACAGCGTGACCAAGTCCAAGTTCGACAATCTCTATGGCTGTCGCGAGAGCCTGGTCGACGCCATCCGCCGCGGCACCGACGTGATGCTGTCGGGCAAGGTGGCGGTGGTGGCCGGTTACGGCGACGTGGGCAAGGGCTCGGCAGCCTCCCTGCGCCAGGGCGGCGCGCGGGTGATCGTCACCGAGGTCGATCCCATCTGCGCCCTGCAGGCGGCCATGGAAGGCTATGAGGTGCGCACCATGGAGGGCGCCCTGAAGGACGGCGATATCTTCGTCACCGCCACCGGCAACAAGGACGTCATCACCCTCGAGCATATGCGGGGGATGAAAAACAACGCCATCGTCTGCAACATCGGGCACTTCGACGCCGAAATTCAGGTCGCCGCCCTGCGCAATTTCAAGTGGGACGAGATCAAGCCGCAGGTCCACCATGTGGAGTTCCCCGACGGCAACAAGATCATCCTGCTGTCGGAGGGGCGCCTGGTGAACCTGGGCAACGCCACGGGCCACCCGTCCTTCGTCATGAGCGCGTCCTTCACCAACCAGACCCTGGCCCAGATCGAGCTGTGGACCAACCGCGTGGCCTATGGGAACAAGGTCTACACCCTGCCCAAGCGCCTGGACGAGAAGGTGGCCATGCTGCACCTGGGCAAGCTGGGCGCCGCCCTCACGCAGCTCAAGCCCGACCAGGCCGCCTATATCGGCGTGACGGTCGAAGGGCCGTTCAAACCCGATCATTATCGCTACTGAGTCGATTGATCAGGCGGCGCATTAGGCTTTGCCATAGAATTGTAAGGTAGAGCGGCCTAGGGGCTGGACTGTTTCAGCCCGCGCTGAACCGGACTATGGGAGCCTCATGGCCACCGCCCTGATCCTATCGAGCCATGTGGCCGCCAGCAGCGTTGGCGGCACCGTGCAGGTGCTGGCCCTGGCCGCCTTCCGCATCGACACCATCCTGGCGCCCACCGTGCTGTTCGGCCGCCATCCCGGCTGGGGCGCGCCCGGCGGCGCCTTGGTGCCGGTGGAAGCCTTCGAGGGCATGCTCGACGGGGTGGAGGCCAACGGCCTGTTCGGCCAGATCGACCTGGTCATCACCGGCTATTTCGCCAGCGCCGCCCAGGTGCGCGCCGCCGCCCGCACCATCGACGCCATACGCCCCACCCCTCGCACGGGGGATGAGCCACAGAAAAAGCCCCTGATCATCGTCGATCCGGTGATGGGCGACGCCGGCAAGGGCCTTTACGTGGACGTCGAGACCGCCGCGGCCATCGCCGATGAGCTGATCGCGCGCGCGGACATCGTGGCGCCCAACTGCTGGGAGCTGGAGCGGCTGTCGCATACCCAGATCAAGGACCCGGCGGGCGCGGTCTCCGCCGCCCTGGTGCTGGGCAAGCCGGTGCTGGTGTCCTCGGTGCCCCGCGGGCCGGAGATCGGCGTGGTCTATGCCGACCGGCGCCAGGCGTGGCTGGCCGCTCATGTTCTCGCGCCCAGCGCCCCCAGCGGATCCGGCGACCTGCTCACCGCCCTGTTCGCCGCTTCCCTGCTGGATGGCCAGCCCATCTCCTACGCCCTGGCGCGGGCCGTGGGCGGGGTATGGGAAACCATTTCCTACGCCAATTCGCGCCGGTATCCGGAGCTGCCGGTGAGCGAGATGGGCTCGCGGCTCAAGGGGGTGTCCACGGCGGTGCGAATGGAGCGGCTGGCGTGACCATCGCCGTCGCGGGGCTGTGCCCGGCCCGCTTAGAGCCGGTCCGCCGCGCCTTCGCGGCCAATTTCGAAGGCGACTTTCCCGAGCTGGGCGCGCGCTTCTGCGCCGCCATCGAGGGCGAGATCGTGCTGGACCTGTGGGCCGGCCATGCCGACCGGTCCTGCACGCAGCCATTCGACCAGACGACCTTGACGCCCATCTTCTCCTCCAGCAAGGCGGCCGCGGCCCTCATGTGCGCCTGGCGGGTGGGCCAGGGGGACCTGGACTACGGCCAGCCCGCCGCCCAGCTTTGGCCGGACTTCGCCCAAAAGGGCAAATCGGGGCTCACGGTCGAGCAGGTGCTGTCGCACCAGGCGGGCCTTTGCGGCCTGCGCGAGGCCTTCGACCCGCAGGATTGGTTCGATTGGGACGCCATGTGCGCGCGCCTGACGGCGGCTGAGCCCCTGTGGCCGCCGGGAACCGCCAGCGGCTATCACCCCTCCACCTTCGGCCATCTGGCCGGCGAGCTGTTTCGCCGCGCCGACGGGCGCCCCCTCGGCCAGGCCCTGCGCGAGGAACTTTGCGAACCCTTCGGCCTGGAGCTGTGGATCGGCCTGCCGCAGAGCGAAGACCATCGCGTGGCCGAAACCGTGCGCCCGCCGGCCCTGCCGGACCTGGGCAAGCTGACCGAGGCCAAGACTCTGGCTTTTTTCAAGCCCTGGTCGGCGGCGCCGGCCAAGGACCTGCGCCGCTGGCGCGGGGCCGAACTGCCCGCCAGTAACGGTCACGCCACCGCCGCGGCCCTGGCGCGCATGGCCGCCATCCTGGCCTGCGACGGCCAACTGGACGGACGTGAGGTGCTGGCTCCGGGCCTGGCCCAGGAGGCCGCGCGCGGCCGCATCACCGGCCAGGACCTCGTGCTGCCCTTCGACCTGACCTGGGGCGCGGGCTTCCTGCGCAACCAGGGTCTGGGCATTTACGGCCCGTCCCAGCACGCCTTCGGCCACTCCGGCTGGGGCGGCTCGTGCGTGGCGGCCGACCCCGAACGGCGGCTATCCTTCGCCTATGTCATGAACCGCCAATCCGCGCACCTGATCGGCGATCCGCGGGCGCGGCGTCTGATCGACTCCCTGTACGGCTGTTTGTGAGGCGGGGCTCTGAAGAGCCGCCCAAGCCGGTTCAGGCCGACGCGCGTTCCAAAAGACCACGCTCGTCCAGAAGCTGGGCGATCTGCACGGCGTTGAGCGCCGCGCCCTTGCGCAGGTTATCGGAGACACACCAGAGATTGAGGCCGTGCTCCACCGTCGGATCCTTGCGGATGCGGCTGATGTAGACCGGGAACTCGCCGGCGCAGTCCACCGGGGTGATGTAGCCGCCGTCCTCGCGCTTATCGACCACCACAATGCCCGGCGACTCGCGCAGGATCTCGCGGGCCTCGTCCTCGGTGATCGGGCTGTGGAACTCGATATTGACCGCCTCGGAGTGGCCCACGAACACCGGCACGCGCACGCAGGTGGCGGTCAGCTCGATCTTGGGGTCGAGGATCTTCTTGGTCTCGGCCGCCATCTTCCACTCTTCCTTGGTCGAGCCGTCCGGCAGGAACACGTCGATGTGGGGAATGGCGTTGAAGGCGATCTGTTTGGTGAACTTCTTGGGCGTGGCGTCGCCCAGGCCGTAGATGGCCTTGGTCTGATCCCACAGCTCGTCCATGCCCGCCTTGCCGGCGCCGGAAACGGACTGATAGGTCGAGACCACCACGCGCTTGATCCGCGCCTCCTCGTGCAGGGGGGCGAGCGCCACCACCAGCTGGGCGGTGGAGCAGTTCGGATTGGCGATGATGTTCTTCTTGCGGAAGCCCTCGATGGCGTCGGGGTTCACCTCGGGCACGATCAGCGGCACGTCGGGGTGCATGCGCCAAGCCGAGGAGTTGTCGATCACTACCGGACCGGCCTTGCCGATCTTTTCCGACCAGGCCTTGGACACGTCGCCGCCGGCGGACATCAGCACGATGTCGATCTTGGAGAAGTCGAACTGCTCCAGGTCCTTGCACTTGAGGGTCCGGTCGGCGAAGGACACTTCCATGCCCATGGATTTGCGCGAGGCCACGGCGAAGATTTCGTCCACGGGGAAGTTCACTTCCTCGAGGATCGCCATCATTTCTCGGCCCACGTTGCCCGTGGCGCCGACTACGGCGAGCCGGTAGCCCATAGGAAATCTCCCGTATTCTGAAGGAAGGGGCAGTTACGCCCTCAACGGCTTTTTCGCAAGGCGCCAGAGGCAAACGGCTTCATCTTGGAGCCTGGATTAGGCTCCCCATTTTTGAATCGGGGGCGCCTAATAAGCCCGCCCCGTGACCTCCAGCCCCTGAGCCTTGAGCTGTTCCAAAAGCCCGCCCGGGCTTGTCAGGCTGCGGATGTCGATGGCCAATACGGTCTTGCCGGGTTGCTGCAGGGTCTGGGCCAGGCCCTTGGCCCAATCCTGCATGCGCCGGTCCTCAAGCCGCCGGAATCCGGGCGTGGAGGTGAAGCAGGCGTCCGAGACGATCTCAGCCTGGTCCCCCAGGGCGGCGTCCACCTGACCGTGCGCCCACGCCTCGCCCAGCCGGGCGGAAAAGGCCGGCAGGCGCGGGGCCATGTCCACCGCCAGGGCCAGGCACCTTTCCTGGTCCTGGGGAGAGGCGTCCTTGAAAGCCTGGATCATGGAGCCGGTGGAGTAGTTGGTCAGCCGACGCGTGGGGACCTTCTTGGCCTCAGCCAGGTGCATCAGGGTCTTCTGCGGCCCTTCCATATTGAGCCCGTCGTGCTTCTGAGCGTCCGCCACGAGCGCGATGAACACCACCAGCGGACGCCAATGATCGTAGTGGGCCGGGTCCTGGCCCACGGAGGCGGCCGCGGCGTCGAACTTCCGCCGCTGGTCCGGGCTCATGGCGCCGCGCAGGGTCTGGCCGCCGGGGTAATGGTAACGATGGCTGGGATCGAGCAGCAGGCCCACCATGTCGAGCATGCCGATCGAGGCGCCGGGCGGCAGGATCAGTTCGTGCGCCCCGTCCAGCGCCGCTTCGACCCGGCGGGTGTCCCACTCCAGCCGCTTGGGCGTCGGTCCGGCCAGGCCGACGATCCACAGCTCGGACTTGGGCGTGGACACGCGCCACAGGGCGGGCCCGGGCAGATGGGCAATGATCTCGATCTCTGACACCGGAGTGTCCGACGCCGGCGCGGAATCGGACGCCGGCGGCGTCTGGCCCCAGGCCGGACCGGCCAGGGTCAGGATCAGCAGGGCGCGGCGAAGGATGGCGGCGATGGACATGTCAGCCCCTCCTTAGAACACGATGGGTTTGGGGGATCGCC
>Ga0182013_10000671_pt1 | contig 47197 bp, 43 predicted proteins | sample 612S2MmetaG_FD_120487 | JGI IMG/M metagenome (GOLD analysis project Ga0182013, IMG submission 120487) | Permafrost microbial communities from Stordalen Mire, Sweden - 612S2M metaG | ecosystem: Environmental > Terrestrial > Soil > Wetlands > Permafrost | place: Sweden: Stordalen | collected...
ACCTTGAGGTTTTGTATCTTCCCGCCGAACGCATAGCCGAGCACGACGAGCTGCACGAGCGGCATGAACATGGACATGAGCATGAGCGCCGGACTGCGCCGGAAACGGCGCAGGTCGCGTTCGATGATGGCCCAGACGCGGTGCATATCAGCTTCGGTGCATGATGAATGGGCTGTCAGCCGCCGACGGCGTTTGCAAATTGTCGCGCAACTGGTGTCCGGTGTAATGGACAAAAACGTCATCGAGCGTCGTGCTTTGGACGGACAGCGAGGCGACGGTGACATTTGCGGCGCGCGCGGCTTCAAGCAGTTCAACCGTCGTGCGCGGGCCGTTGTTCGTGGAGATGCGGAAAATGTTGCCGTCGGCCTTCACCTCCGCCGCTTCGGGAAGTTTTTGCATCGTCTCCAGCCAGTTCGGCGGAACGGTCGAGAAGCTGGCTTCAATGATGTTTTTGCCGGGAATCGAGGCCTTCAATTTCAGCGGCGAATCCAGCGCGGCCATTTTCCCGCCGTCAATGATGGCGATGCGGTCGCACAACTTGTCGGCCTCGTCCATGTAATGCGTCGTGACGAGGATCGTCAGGTCGCGCTCGCGCTTGAGCCGCGCGAGCATCTCCCAGACGGCCACGCGCGAAACCGGGTCGAGGCCGGTCGTCGGCTCGTCGAGGAAAAAAATCTTCGGCTCGTGGACGAGGCCGCGCGCGATCTCCATCCGCCGCCGCATCCCGCCGGAAAACATCTTCACCGGCTTGTCCGCCCATTGCGTCAGGTTCACTTCCTCAAGCAGTTGCGGGATGACTTTTTTTCGTTTCTCTCGCGGGATGCCGTAAAGCTTTGCGAAGATCGTCAGGTTTTCGTTCGCGCTCAATTCGAGGTCGCTCGTCATCGCCTGCGGAATGACGCCGATGGACTGGCGGACGTCGTTGGCCTCGCGGACGATGTCAAAACCGTTCACGCGCGCCGTGCCGGAAGTCGGCGGCACGAGCGTGGTCAACATGCGGATGAGAGTGGATTTGCCCGCGCCGTTCGGGCCGAGCAGCCCAAAAATCTCGCCGTGCTCGACGTTGAAATTCAGCGAGTCCACGGCAACAAAATCACCGAAGCGCTTCGTCAGGTTTTCAACTTCAACGGCAAATTTCATTTCAGCGGCATCGCGACGTAGGCGGTCATCCCGACGGCGAGGCTGCGGTCGGAATTGTCGCAGCGCAGGCGGATTTCGAACGTCTTGATGTCGCGCTTGGTGCGGCTCACGTCGCGCTGCGTCGCATAATCGGCATCAACACTGCGATAAAAAACAACGCCTTCGCGCAGCGCGCCCGACGGCAATTTTACCTGCAATTTTTTGCCGAGAGGAATTTTTTCAATGTAAGTTTCTTCGACGTCGGCACGAACCCAAAGGTCGTCCTGATTGATGAGCGTGACGATGGCCTGACCGGGATTGACAACTTCGCCCTGCAACGCGGCGCGCGTGTCCACGATACCATTGGTCGGCGCGAATATTTTCGTGTAATTCAGATAAACCTCCGCCTTCTGCTTTTGCGCGGCGATGGATTGAACCTGCTTTTTGGCGGAATCAACGCGCGCCTTGGCGGATTCGTAAGTCGTCCGCGACTGGTCGAAGGTTTGGACGGACTCGACCTTGTTCGTGTATAGGCCCGCGATGCGTTCGAAGTTCAGCCGCGCATTTTCCGAATCGGCCTGTGCCTGCGCGAGGTCGGCGGCGGCCTGCTGCTCGCTGCTCGTGTAAAACGACACGTCGGCCTGCTGCGTTTCCGGTTGGATCAATGCAAGCAATTCGCCATTCGTAACGGTGTCGCCCTGCTTGACCAAAAGCTGCTGCAAGCGGCCCTGAATTTCCGGGCTGACAATGACTTCGTCCGTCGTGACGATTCCGGTCAGAACGATTTCCGCCGGCGTGCGCGTCATCGCGTAGTAAATCCCGCCGGCGACGGCTGCGAGAACCAAAATGATGATAACTATTCTCCGGCTTGTTTTCATTGGCGTTGTTCGTTCTACGACACTGAACAAGATTTTTATTGACTTGTCAAACACTTGTTTGAATTATGTGTTTGAACCATGAAATTAAATATGCCCACTGAATTCGCCGAAGCCAGCGCGGATGAAACGCGCCACCATCTGCTGGACGCGGCGGGCGCGGTTTTTGCGGAAGTCGGTTTCCGCGATGCGACGGTGCGTGAGATTTGTCGGCGCGCGGGCGCAAACATCGCCGCAATCAACTACCATTTTGGCGATAAGGAAACGCTTTATCTCGAAGTGCTGCGCTATTCGCACGGCAAGGCTTTGGAAAAATATCCGCCGCTGATGGGTGTCCCCGCAGATGCGCCGCCGGAGAAGAAACTGCGCGCGTTCGTCCATTCATTGCTGCTGCGGATTTTTGACAAAGGCCCGACATCATGGCATGGGAAAGTCATGCTGCGCGAGATGATCGAACCAACCGAAGCGATGGATTCGCTAATCGAGGAGCGCATCCGCCCAATGGCAAGCCAGCTTTGGCAAATCGTCTCGGAGATCATGGACCTACCGATGAACGACGAACGCGTGCGGTTGTGCAGTTTCAGCGTCGTAAGCCAGTGCGTTTTTTACCATCATTGCCGTCCGGTTGTGACACGGCTGATTCCCAATGAGCTGCCACAGGACGCCGCAAGCATCGAACATCTCGCCGACCACATCACAAAATTTTCGCTGGCAGCGATGAAACACCTGCCCACTGCGAAACGTTAAAAACTTAACTCATGAAAAAAATCAAAATTGTTTTGTCACTGTCTCTGATCTGCTTCGCTGGAAAATGGAATGCCCTCGCTCAAAATGCAGACACCAATTCGCCTGCGTGGATTTCACAGCCGCTGTCACTGCTGCAAAGTTTGAATCTGGCGCTTCAGCAGAACGCCTCGATTCTAAAGGCGAAAAACGACCTCGAAGCATCGCTGGGCGTGGTCGTGCAGACGCGCGCCGTCGCGCTGCCGCAACTGACGGCGACCGGGCAATACAAATACACCGACCCGAACGCGATTGAAAGTTTTCCCGGTACGTCGCAGCCGAATCAAAGCTGGAACGCGGGAATACAGATTGTTCAGTCCATTTATTCGGGTGGAAAAATAGTCGCGGCTTTGCGGGCGGCGAGCGCGACCAAACAGCAGGCGCTGGCGCAATATCAAACCACCGTCGCCGACACACTGCTGAGCGTGCGTCTGGCATATTACGACACACTTCTCGCCGCGCAGCAAATCACCGTCCACGAGGCGTCGGTGAATCTTTTACAGAAGGAGTTTGAAGACCAGCAGCACAGGCTCGACGCAGGCACGGTACCCAAGTTCAACTTGCTACGGGCGGATGTCGCCGTCGCAAATGAGCGTCCGAATTTGATCCAAGCGAAAAACAATTATCGCATCGCCAAAAACAATTTGTCGAATCTGCTTGGCTACAATCTGCCCCGCGAGATTTGGGAGGATGTTCCGCTGAATTTAAGCGATTCACTGGACAACGCGCCGTTTGAAGTGAATCTGCCCGACGCGATCCAGCAGGCGTTGGGCAAACGTTCCGAACTCATCGCACTGAGAAAAACAGAGGAGTTGCAGCGACTCAACGTAACGAGCGCCAAGTCTGGCTACAAGCCGACTGTTTCGGTTTTCGCCGGCTACGGCTGGTATAACGCACAGTTCACGCCGCCCGTTGAATTGGATCATGACATCAGCGGCTGGAACGCTGGCGCACAATTGCAATGGGACATTTTTGACGGGATGCTCACGCACGGCAAAGTCGTGCAGGCGAAGTCTCTTTACGAAAAATCGGAAAACGATTTGACCGACCAGTCGCGCCAGATTGAGCTCGAGGTGCGCACGGATTATTCTGATTTCATCGAGGCAAAGGAAGTTTTGGATTCGCAGGAAAAAGTGCAGGAGGAAGCCGATGAGGCTTTGCGCGAGGCCAAGTCGCGCGCCGACGCCGGCACCGGCACTCAGCTTGACGTGCTCGATTCCGAAACCGCGCTTACACAGGCGCGCACGACGCAAATCCAGGCATTGCACGACTACGACACCGCGCGCGCGAAACTTCAGCGCGCCATCGGCGAAGACATGGTCGATGCCGCTTCGGCAAAATAATTCCGCGACGGTTTGAATTGCGAACCGGCTGAAATTTTGAAAGAGTTTGCGGGATATGCCAAAAGTCCAACGCGCACTCATTTCAGTTTCAGACAAAACAGGCTTGATTCCCTTTGCACAGATTCTAGCGCAAGCGGGAATTGAAATCATTTCCACCGGCGGCACGGCAAAAGCATTACGCGAAGCAGGACTCACCGTGAAGGACATCAGCGAATGCACGGGCTTTCCTGAAATGCTGGATGGCCGCGTAAAAACCTTGCACCCAAAAGTCCACGGCGGACTGCTTTTCATCCGCGGCAACGAATCCCACGAGAATGCAGTGAAAAAACACGGCATTTTGCCGATTGATCTCGTCGTCGTGAACCTTTATCCGTTCGAGGCGACGGTTGCCAAACCCGACGTGAGCTTGCATGACGCGATTGAAAACATAGACATCGGGGGCCCTTCGATGCTGCGCAGCGCGGCGAAAAACCATGACAGCGTCACTGTCGTGGTTGACCCGCTGGATTACGACAAAGTTGCAAAGCAAATTTCAGAAAACGGCAACACGACCTTGGAATTGCGCCGCAAACTCGCCGCGAAAGTTTTTGGATGGACTTCGGCTTATGACGCCTCCATTGCGGTTCATCTCAACAAGGTGTTTGCGACTGATGATGAAAATGCGGCATGCTCGAACAGGCTCTACATCAACGCCGGCCTCGCGCAAAAGCTGCGTTACGGCGAAAACCCGCACCAAAAGGCGGCACTTTTCGGACATTTTAATAAATTTTTCCAGCAGCTTCACGGCAAAGAACTTTCCTACAACAATATTCTGGACCTGACGGCGGCGGCGAGCTTGATTTCCGAGTTTGAAAAGGACCAGCCAACGCTGGCGATTTTGAAGCATACAAACCCGTGCGGCGTAGGACAGGGGGAAAATTTGCGCGAGGCGTGGGACAAGGCTTTTTCGACGGACAGGCAGGCGCCGTTTGGCGGGATCATCGCGATAAATAAAATTCTCGACGGCGATTGCGCGGGGGCGATTGCGGAAATTTTCAGCGAGGTGATTGTCGCCCCTGATTTTTCGCCCGAGGCGCTTGAAGTTTTGCAGAAAAAGAAAAATCTTCGGCTGATGAAAATTTTGAAACCGCCAGGGGAAGCCTCGCGATTCGACGTGCGGAGCGTCGGCGCAGATTCCTTCCTTATGCAGGAGCGGGATTTGAAAATCGTAACATGTGCGGATTTGAAAATCGTGACGAAGCGGCAGCCAACGGAAGCCGAATTGAACGCGATGCTTTTTGGCTGGCGCGTCGTCAAGCACGTCAAGTCGAACGCGATTGTTTATGCAGGTGCGGACAGAACATTGGGCGTCGGTGCCGGACAGATGAGCCGGGTGGACGCGAGCCGCATCGCAGTTTGGAAGGCCGGCGAGGCAAAACTATCGCTCACAGGAAGCGTGGTTTGCAGCGACGCATTTTTTCCATTCGCCGACGGTTTGATCGCGGCGGGAGAAGCTGGCGCGAAGGCGGCAGTCCAACCGGGCGGCTCGATGCGTGATGCGGAAGTGATCGCGGCGGCTGACGAACGTGGGATGGCAATGGCGTTCACCGGTGCGCGGCATTTCCGGCATTGAACCCAACCTTTCATCATTTTATCCTCATCGTCGTTTCCCACTGAGAGAATTGAAAAATCAGCGAAACAACCAGCAAATTAAAATTAGCTGTCCCAAGGTGATGAAAATCAAAAGCGCCCAGACAAAGTTTTCGCGGACGCTCAGGCCGCGTTGCATTGCGACGGCAAGCCAAAATTGCAGCCGGGCGGAGCCGATGGTGATGGTGTCACCGTTGCGAAGGATTTTGTTCCTGACGGATTCACCGTTGACAGTGACAAGCGCATTTGGGCAACACTCAAGGCTGAAACCATTCTGTTTTTGAAATTCCAAGACGAGGTGCTGGTCCCAAATGCCATCATCTTCGAGTTGGAGATCATTTCCCGCAGCCCTCCCTATGCGGAAAGGAAAATAGCGGGCCATTGATTGTGAGCCCGCTTTTTTCCCGGAAAGTATGTCGAGTTGAATCATCAAAAGATGCTGCGCTGCACGTCAATCTGGTCGCCGGGATAAACCGCAGGGTCCACTTCCTTGCCCGCGAGCACTTTGTCCACGTTGACCTGGACACGCCCGCCATTATTGGCACGGGTGAGCGTGACGGTATGGCTGGCAAAATCGGTGAAGTCTCCAGCCGCCTGAATGGCTTTGCTGACCGTGGTGTCTCCAAGATAACTCTGAACACCCGGATGATTAACCTGCCCTCCGACGTAATAGACACGGTCGGTCGGCGATTTTACGGTGACGGTAAGGCGTCTATAAAATTTGGGGACATAGTTGGTCTGGATTTCGTTCTGCAATTCACCAGTAGTTTTACCGAGCGCATAGATTTTTCCGATTAAGTCGAGCGTGATGTAGCCATCTTCCTTGACGCCTTCCTCGTGGTCAGGAATTATATATTCGGATGTACCGGAAAATGAGACCACCACGGTGTCGCCGACCCGGAAGCGGGCAACATCCGCATTGTTCTGGCTGTCTAGGGGCGAAGGTTGTCCAGTAAAAACACGTGGTTTTGGAGGCGAAGAAACAAGCGGATCACTTTTCGTTGGCAAGTTATTGCAGCCGGTGAAAATGACACAGGCGGCCACCAGTCCTGACATGAACAATCCATTAAAAAATAATTTCATTGGCTCTAATCCTTGCGAAAGTGCAGACGCAATCAATATTTTTGTTTGATGCCTGTCCCGTCGGCGTCGCCGAGGGGTGCATTTGAGTCTTTTACAGCGGCCTCTTGAGAATCTTCGCTGCGTGAATAATAATAGTCGTGGTAATAGCCGCTGTAATAGTAGTAGCTTTCGTCCTGTGACATATTAATGTTGTTCAGGACGATTCCGACGAAATTGCCGCCGACTTTTTCAATGAGTTGCTTGGCGCGCAAGTTCATGGGCTGGGGATAACGGCGGTATTGGATGACTTGCAGCACAATATCCACTTCACTGGCCAAAATCGAGGCATCACTTACACCCAAGATAGGAGGCGAGTCGAAGAAGATATAGTCATACCGCTTCTTCAATTCTGTGATCATCTCCTTCATTTGGGCCGATCCGAGAATGCCCATGGAGCCGCTCGGCAGCTTGCCGCTGGCCATAAAATGGAGCGTGGGCACGGGTGTGGTCTGGATGATCTCTTCAAGGGTGTTCTGTTTGAGCAGATAATTTGTCAAACCAAGGTTGTTGGCAACGTGCAGGAGCTTGTGAAGCGTGGGGCGGCGCAAGTCGGAATCCACGACCAGCACGCGCTTGTTTCCCTGGGCGAACACCGTGGCCAGATTCAATGTGGTTGTGGACTTGCCTTCGCCAGCACCGGCACTGACAACGACAATCGTGTTGAGCTGTTCATTCTTGCGGGAAAAGAGAAGATTTGTGTGCAGGACACGATAGGCTTCGGCGTGGCGGTTTTCGCCACCTTTTTCATCTACGAGATAACCGACGTTTTGCGGGATGACACCCAGCACGGGCGCTTGGAAAGCGCGTTCGACATCGTCGATCGTTTTGACACTGGTATCGAGATACTCGATGAAGAACGCCAAACCGACACCGACGGCCAACCCAATGACGATGCCCAAGATGATATTCAATGTTTTGTTGGGTCGTACGGGATCTCTACCTGGTTTGGCTGGATCAACAATTTCAACCATGGATGTCTTGGGAAGAGTCAGGTCGAGTTTGTCCGAAGCAATTTTCGCCTGAAGCAGCTTGTGAAACTCCTGCATGCTTTCAAGTTTCTGCTTTGCCTCCCAATAGGGCTGCCCCCTTTCGGCTTCCGCCCGGTCTTTATCCACAGCGTCTTGAACCGTGGCGGTGAGTACATCGAGAGACGCCTTCTCCGATTTCAACTGGCTGTCAAGGCCAGCCATGATGCCATCAACACGGTCATCAATCTGTGTGTTCAATTTATCAATCAAAGATTGGAGATTGATGACTTGGGGATTTTCCAAACCCAAATCGTTGGTCATCTGGACGAGCTTCTGTTCTGACAAATGCAGGTTGCTCAACAAATCGGACAGCGCCACATCAGGGGAAATCGTAGGCAGGACATCGCGCAGCTTGACCTTGTCATAGTTCGTCAGTTCGGTATATTTTTTTTCGTCCTGCACATAAGTGCTTTCACGTTCAATCTTCTGGTCGTTGTAACGCTGCAAGTCCGCTTGACTTATCGTGGGGCTGGGACCGACTGAGTTCGGGTCGAAATCAACGATGTTCAAATTCGTGCGCAGAAAGTCCACATTCGTCTGCATAGCTTGAATTTGCTCGTCCTCCGCTTGGAATCCTTGCTCCAAAACACTGATGCCATTTGTGGTATGCTCTGTATTTAGGCTGGTCCTGTAATCGCGATAGGCCTCGGCGATACCGTTCGCCAGACGGGCGGCATCATCCCTGTCTTCGCTGTATATCGTGATGTCAATGAGCTTTGTATTACGTTCAGGACTCAAACGCATTCGTCCTTTGAGAAGCTCCATGGTTTCATCCGTTTTAAGCGGTGTATTACCGTTGTATTTCTTGCCCCACTCTTCGTTCAAGTTCAGCTTGCTGATCAGCCGACCAAGAACCAGTTCGGATTGCATAATTTCAAATTCGGTCTGGATGTAATATGCATCATAAGGGGAATACGACATTCCGCCACTAATTGGCGTAATATCCGGGCTGTCATTTTCAATCTTGATGCGAGCCGTGCTGGCGTAGGATGCCGGCAAAAGAAACGTTACCACCGTGGCAATGATGGTGGTGATCAGGAAAACGGTGATGATGATCGTCTTGCGAATCCGAATAATGCGCCAGTAATCGAGAAAGTGCAGAGAGGCTTCCTGCGACGGCTGGGTTTTTGCTGGTTCCATATGTAAAAAATAATGGGAGACAGAGTAGTGACCCCGCTCCCGTTCAATTGTTCAAAAAAATTGTCCGAAACGCCCGATTTGCCTAGTAAGATGCCGTAATGCCTATATAAACACGATTTCGATTGTAAGCCAGCCCCGGAACCCCGGACACCACATCGTCATAATTATACCCCGCTTCCGCCGAGAAGTTATGAGTGAAGCTATAGGTCAAATTCAAACCAAGACTATAATCATCATCAGATTGATTGTTATAAGCGCCGTCGTGGTACACAGAATCCTGAAAATTCGCCAATGCGCTGGCCGTCAGTTTGGAAGTCAACTGATGGTTGATTGACCCGTAAACAGTAGTGGATTCCTGATCCTCCGTGAGCTGTCCTGACGAAGCATTGACAGCAGCCTGATCCGTCGCATTTCTAGAGTGGGTCAAACCAATCTGCGCGTAACATCCTGTAGCATAGGTGTAAACCAGCGAGGCGGTCGCATAAGGCCCGATGGAAGATGTAGCGTTTGGATCATTGTAATCTTTTGTGTATTGCACACCCACGCGCGCATTTCCACTCAAATTATCCAGAAATTCATGTTGAACCCCGACATATCCGTAGTGCGAGCGATTATCGCGCGCGCTGCTCGAGTAAGTTGTCCCTCCAAACTGCGCAATCGGCTCATTGCCCGTATATAGTATCTGCCCATATTGGTAACCAATAAATGCAGTTGTCGTCGGCAAGGCATGCCATTGAAAATCAAGCGAAGCAAGATTTTCATCCCGGTTCAGGAGACCGGCAAGACTGGGATTTCCAGCTGTGCCACCACTATTTTGATAATTGTAAAAGGTATTTTGATAGGACAAAACGGTGCTAAACAGCTGCGTCCAATCCGTTGTCAGGCTGATTTTCGCAGTATTTACAATGTTGTTTCCCTCAACACGCTGAAGGGTGGCTGAACCACCCGCACCAGCAGGTGTTAGCAATTCAGGTTCCTGACCGACAACAAATGAATTCTGAATTCTCGCCTGCCAACGTTCGGTAAAAGCATGATCCACCCACAAATCAAACTGATGGGTCTGGTCAATCGGGCTCTGACCCAAATTTTCACGCTCCTGATAATAAGACAACCCGTAAATGTAACGAAGTCCCAGCTCTGTCTGCTGCAGCGGCGCATTTAATTCAAATTGCGGGGACACCTGAAAGCCAAAGCTGCCCTGCTTTACAGGCGAAGTGGTGTAATTGTCATCGTAAAAACTACGAAGCGAGGCCGACACGGTCCACAACTTAGAAGTATCGCTCATGTCCGGCGCATAAGCAGCTTTAAGGCTGGCAGTTCCAGCCGCAGCCAAACCAATGGAAATGAATATTTTTTTCATAAATCTACACCCAAATTATTGTGCTTACCGTGCTTTGACAACCGGCCCGCCTTTTCCATTCAAAAAATGTCAGCGACCAGCGACGTGGAAGACTAGCAAGATTGCAAGCCCATCGTCAAAAGAATTTTCATTCTTTTTTTTATCCTGAATTTGTCATGCGTAATCTTACAAAGCTGTATTGCCGATGCTTTTACGTCACGTTTTAACACGCTTTCGTTTCAATTCCTTCGACAACAATCCCAATTTCAGGGTGTTGAACACATCTACTTGTTCCAGCCAGCCCTTGCGTCCAATACCCGCACCCAACCTCAGAAATCCTGCATGTTCATTGCGATGCGCGTCGGAATTTATGACGCATTTCACACCCTTGCTCTTTGCGTAAGGCCAGTGCCGCCAGTCCAAATCAAACCGGTGTGGATTGCAATTCAGTTCGATCCATGTCCCAGTCGCCGCGCAGGCGTCAATCACCTCATGAATATTCACCGGATACGGCTCCCGCTCCAAAAGCAGTCGCCCCGTCATGTGGGCGATGACGTGAACGTATTTATTTTCCGCCGCGTGAATCAACCGCTTCGTATTTTCTTTTTCGTCGCCCGATGGCAAATGCAGACTGGCCACGACCACGTCCAATTCCGCCAGCAACTCGTCGTCGAAATCCAAACCGTTTTTCAAAATGTCCACTTCACTTCCGGCCAGCAAACGAAATTCGCTGCCATGCTTGGCAAATCGTTCGTTAATCTTTTTAATTGCCAAAATCTGTTCGCGGAGTCGTTTCGCGTCCAAACCATTGGCCTGCACCGAGGATTTTGAATGATCCGTGATCGCCCAATACCCCAAACCCAGACCGTCCATGAAAGTTGCTATTTCTTCCAGCGAACCTTTGCCGTCGCTCCAATTCGAGTGATTGTGCAACGAGCCCTTCAAATCTGACCACTCAATCAGCTCGGGCAGTTCGTTTTTCTCGGCTGCCGTAAATTCGCCCAAATCCTCGCGTAATTCCGGCTCGACGAACGGCAAATCCAGTTTTGCAAAAATTTCTTCCTCAGTTTTGCACGGCAAAAGAAGTTTTGGATCGCGCGTTTCTTCCTTCGACTTGAACAAGCCATATTCGTTTAGCCGCAAGCCCCGGGCAATCGCCCGCTGGCGCATCACGATGTTGTGCTCCTTGCTGCCGGTAAAATACGCAAGCGCGAATGGAAATTCCGCATCGCTCACCACGCGCAAATCGCTCTGGATGCCGCCATCCAGAATCACACTCGCCTTCGTTTCGCCTTTCGCCAGAACTTTCACGATTCCCGGCTGCGAGACGAAAAATTCAATGACTTCCGCCGGTTGTTTCGACGACGCCAGCAAATCAATGTCGCCGATGATTTCCTTGAACCGGCGCAAGCTGCCCGCGCTGCTGCAACGAATTACATCCGCGTGCGCCCGCAAATTTTCCAGGACTGGTTCAGCTGCGCGCAATGCGTCGCTCAACAAATGCTTGCTCGCGTATGTCCGGTGCAATTGGATCGCCTCGCAGATGTTCGCCGCCGTCTTTTCTCCGAAGCCGTCCAGCCCGGCGACTTTTCCGGATTTGCAGGCCGATTCAAGCTGTTCAATCGTTTCAATTCCCAGCTTGTCATGCAGCGCCCTGATTTTTTTTGGGCCGACGCCGGAAAGTTCCAGCATTTCAAAAAAGCCGGGCGGCGTTGCCGCTTTCAATTCTTCGTAATAAACGAGCTTCCCAGTCTCGACGAGTTCCGTAATTTTTTTCTCCAGCGCCTCGCCGATGCCCTTGATTTCGCCAAGCCGTTTTTCGGAGACCAGCCGCTCAAGCGGCTCGCCGAGATTTTCCAGAATGCGCGCCGCGTTCACATAAGCGCGTGTCTTGAAAGGATTTTCGCCCTTCAATTCGAGCAGCACGCCGATCTCGGTTAACACGCTTGCGACTTTTTCTTTGTCCATGCAATCAAGATGCCGTTGCAAGTTACAAGTTTCAAGTTGCGCGTTGCTCAATTAATCTGCCTGCATGTCGAAACGCAAACTAAGGCCTGTCGTCTTGACGATAGCTGGCTCGGACAGCGGCGGCGGCGCAGGCATCCAGGCAGATTTGAAAACGTTCGCCGCGCTCGGCGTCCACGGAGCCAGCGCGATCGCCTGTCTGACCGCTCAAAATCCAAGACGTGTTTTGGGAATCGAGGTTTGTTCACCCAAAATACTAAGACGGCAAATCGAAGCCGTTTTTGCAGAATTAAATCCACGTGCCGTGAAAACGGGAATGCTTTTTTCGGCTGAAAATGTCAAAGTTGTCGCTCAATTTTTCCGCAACTTAAAACTTCAAGCTCGCATCCCAAAATTGATTGTAGATCCGGTTTTGCTTTCAACAAGCGGCACAACTTTGCTCGGACCGAGTGCGTTGAAAATTTTACAGGAGAAACTGCTGCCGTTGGCCACGCTGGCCACGCCAAATTTATCCGAAGCGGAAATTTTAAGCGGACAATCAATTTCCTCGGCCGAAGAAATGCGTGCCGCCGCTCAAAAAATCCATTCACGATTTGGCTGTGCAGTTTTGGTGAAAGGCGGCCATTTGAAAAATGCGAGAGACGCAATGGATGTTTTTTTTGACGGCAAGACGGAATTGCTTTTATCCGCGCCGTTTGTAAAAGGCCTCCGCACTCACGGCACAGGCTGCACTTATTCCGCCGCGATCTGCGCCGCGCTCGCGCTCGGAAATGATTTGCCGCAGGCAGTTCAAATCGGGAAGGAATTTGTCACGACAGCGATTTCCCGCAGTTACAAAATCGGAAACCATTTTGCTCTGGGGAATTTTTAAGGCCTGCGCAAGCGGAAGAACTGGGCTGAATTTGTTGGGTTCAGCAAAATATAATTTTGCCCATCCATAACTATCGGCATCGGCAGATTTGTGTTCCAGCTGATTGGCGGCGAAAGACTGACTGTGGATTCGGTTGAAAACCCGGCGGGATAAACTGGAAACATCAGCGCGACGTTCGTGCCGGTGTTTGTCACGCTCAAAGTCGGCAGGAAAAATTCCCAGGCGAGCGCATAGGTTTCGCTGTCGCTGACGGAATTCCCGGAATTTTTCAACACTTGCAAATCATACCGGCCTTGCGGCAAGCGGGGCAGCCAGATGTGCTCTACGTTGTCCACGTGACTGGTGCTGCACGCGACGAGGTTGCTGTTGGCGGCGTTGTATAAAAATAAATCGAGATTGTTGATGGCGGTCTGGTTTTGCTGGCGGTTCCAGACAAGCGTGGCCGTCGCGGTGAAATTTGGACCGCTCAAATTAGTTGTGACATCGAAATAATAATGGTTCACGCCGTCTGTGGCGGAACTGAAAATTCCGGCGCTCGTGCTGGAAATGGAATTGAAATCCCAGCCGCTCATGGCACCGATTGTTACCGGGTTTCCGGCGGTGGATGCGCGCCACCGGTCGCAACGCTGCTCGAATCAACATAACTATGCTTGCCGCCCGCAAGTTGTTTGTAGGAATTGAACACATTCAAAACGCCCGCGCCGTAATTGGTGTCGAGCGGCTGCGGCGGAAAATTAGTCCAACCCGGCGGTTTCACCGCACCATTAAGCAATAGTGATTTTATCGTGCGAATGTCGGCGGCGGAATTGGTGTCACTGCCGCCGTCACCGCGCAATGCAGCCTGCATCAAAACCGACGACGCGCCGGAAACGAGCGGTGTGGAAAAGCTTGTTTCGCCGCCAGGCGCTGTGATGTCCGGCTTGGACCGGCCATTGTCGAGTGTCGGGCCGTAGCTCGAACTGCCACCGTAAGCGCCCACGCAGATACAATTATAAGCCGTTCCCGGCGGACTCACCGGCCCGCCATTGTTCGCTGGAGAGACAAAAAGTGTTCCGTATTGCGCCGCATAATTGTCGTAGTGCGAATCAATGGTCTGCTGCTGGCTGACGGATGTGCCGCTAAAAGCAAAGCTTTGATTCACCACCGCGTCGTTGATGTTTGGTGGCAATGTCGCCGCCACAATGTCGTTGTAAAAATAATTGGCGTCATAATTATCCACGTGTGCGATGTTTGTGGCCACGCCAGCCGAAAGTCCGTAAAAATATCCGGCTACCGCGTCTGCATGGCCCGATTCAGTGTTCAATGTGTTGGGATAATTTGTTGTAGAACCGAGATTTGAAGTGTAGGTAAAAAGATTTTCCGGCTGCTGAACAGGACTGCTCGCCGGATTGACCTCCCAATTTGTTGTGCCGAAGTCGTAAGCTTCCGGCTGGGCCACGCGGACGCCCAAACCGTCGACGTTGGTCGTCTCCGCCCGCAACAGCGTCACGCCGATCGTGTCCAGATTTGAAGCCCGGGCTGATGCCCCAAAAAAGGCCGACGCAATTAAAATGAGGGTGACAGCTTGTTTTGGGCAATTTTGCATGGTCAATAAGCATGGAAATTTTCATCTTTAACATATTCCGTCCCACGAAAAATTCAAACTGAGATTTTTCCGGGATAAAGCGTGCCATTTCCTTTTTGTCTCAACACGCTACACTTAAAAGGATGTCCGACACGCTCGTCGTCAACGAAATCTATTTGAGCCTGCAAGGTGAAAGCACCTTCGCCGGCCTGCCGTGCATTTTCATCCGGCTCACCGCGTGCGACCTGCGCTGCTCGTATTGCGACACGGCGTATGCATTTACCGAAGGCGAAAAAAAACAGCTCGCGAAAATTTTGGCGGAGGTAAAACGGCTCGCCGTTCCGTTTTCAAACTCTCAACTCTCAACTCTCAACTCTCAACTGCCTTTGGTTGAGTTGACCGGTGGCGAACCGTTGCTCCAGAAAAATTCCCTGCCGCTGATGAAATTGCTTTGCGACGCCGGATTTACAGTTTTGCTTGAAACCAGCGGCGCACACGACATTTCCCAAATTGACCCGCGCGTCCGCCGCATCATGGATTTGAAATGTCCGTCGAGCGGCGAGGTCGCCCGCAACCGTTTGACAAACATTCCGCATCTGAAATCCAACGACGAAATCAAATTTGTCATCGGCACAATCGAAGATTACGAATGGGCGAAGCAACATATTACCAGGCACAAGCTGGATTCCATTTGCCCCCTGCTTTTTTCCTGGGTTCATCCGCTTGCGCCGGAGCAGCAAAACAAATCATTAAAAAAAGTTCCGGCAGGACAGACGCCCATTTCCCGAAAGGATTTGGCTGAAAAAATCATAGCCGACGCTTTGCCGGTGCGCTTTCAAATCCAGCAGCACAAAATCATCTGGCCGCCGGATCAACGCGGAGTTTGAAATGAAGGAAACCCAAAAAGTGATCGAACTGCTGCGTAATTTTGAATCACGCAATGTAATGTTTTTCGAGCCGGATGGCTCGTGGCCGATTGTCTGGGAACGCGCCAAGGATGTTTTTGTTTGGGATGCCGACGGCAAAAAATATCTCGATTTGACCGCCGCGTTTGGCGTCGCTGCGGCCGGTCATGCAAATCCAAATGTCGTGAAGGCAGGACAAAAGCAAATGGCACGTTTGCTTCACGCGATGGGCGATGTGCATCCGCACGCGCTCAAGGCGCAGCTTGCGCAAAAGTTAAGCGGGCTGACTTTTGAGCGCTGGGCTGATGAGTCCAAAGTCCAAAGCCCAAAGTCCAGAATTGACGGAGCACAAACTGGTTCCAAAACAAAAACTAAAGATTCAAAATTAAAATCTGGAAAAGTCATTTTCTGCAATTCCGGTTTTGAGGCTGTAGAAGCCGCGCTCAAAACCGCAGCGCTCGCGACCAAAAAAAACGGCATCATCGCTTTTTCCGGCGCATACCACGGACTCGGCTACGGCACGCTCAACGTCACCCATCGGAAATTTTTTCGCAGCCCGTTTCTGCCGCAACTGCGGGAGTTCGGCCATTTTGCGGCGTTTCCGAAAAGGCATTCCGACCTCGCCGCGGTCGAATTTCAAATCCGCCATTTTTTCCGGCGCGAACGCATCGGCGCGATTTTGGCCGAACCCGTTCAGGCGCGCGGCGGCATCAATGTTCCGCCCCCGGAATTTCTGGCGCTGCTCCGAAAACTTGCCGACGAATTCGGCGCGCTGCTCATTCTCGATGAAATTTACACCGGCTTTGGACGCACCGGAAAGTGGTTCGCCTGCGAGCACAGCGGAGTAATTCCCGATCTGATTTGCCTCGGCAAGGCACTCACCGGTGGTTTTCCGCTGTCCGCCTGCGTTGGCCACGCCGACTTGATGGACGCCGCATGGCCGGCCTCAACCGGCGAGGCGATTCACACCAGCACCTTTCTCGGTCATCCCGTCGGCTGCGCGATGGCGCTGGCGCAAATTTCGGAGATTGAAAATTTAAATTTATGCGAACAAAGCGCGGAGCTTGGAAAATTTTTGCTCGATGAATTGTCCAAAGTCCAAAATTCAAAATTCAAAATCGAGGCGCGCGGAATTGGTTTGATGGCTGGCTTAGAATTAAAATTGCCCGATGGCAAACCGGCGACCGATATAGTTTTGGCCGCGATCAAAACGCTGCTGCATCGCGGCTATATTTTCCTGCCCGAAGGCGAGCACGGCAATGTCATCAGCTTCACGCCACCGCTGACCATCAAACAGGCGCAACTTGCCAAAGCCGTTGCCGAACTTAAAGAAGCTTTGAACCACGAATGACTCTCACCAAAATGCGCGAACTGCTGGCGAAACGCGACATCCAACTGACGCGCTCCCTTGGCCAGAATTTTTTGCATGACGGCAACCTGCTCCGCCGAATCGCGGACGCGGCAACAATTTTACCGACCGACAAGATTCTCGAAATCGGACCAGGGCTGGGCCCGCTGACGGAATTGCTTTTGGAAAGGGCCGGCGAGGTGCTGGCAATTGAGATGGACGCGCGGCTCGTGGATTTTTTGTGCGAACGCTTTGGCACCGAGGAGCGGAATGTCGAACTGCTGACCGGTTCGCTGCAAAATCAGGCTCAAGCTGCCGCGGCGAATGGGCGTGCCGCGTTTCATCTGCTCCACGACGATGCGCTCAAGTTTATTAAAACCGAACCGCGCGACTGGAGCGATTGGAAACTGGTGGCAAATCTGCCGTATTCCGTCGCCTCACCAATCTTGGTGGAGCTGGCGCTTTCGCCCAAGGGCCCGGCGCGGATGGTCACGACGCTACAGCTCGAAGTCGCGCAGCGGTTGATGGCGCAGGCCGACGATGACGCATACGGCGTGCTGACGTTGCTCGTCCAGCTCAACTACGAGCCGCGCGGCAGCTTCAAGATTCCGGCAGACTGTTTTTTCCCAGCGCCGGACGTGGACTCGGCGTGCGTCTGCCTGCTGCGCCGCGAAACGCCGCTGCTGCCAGAAAACCTGCATGCCACATTTGTGAAAATTGTGAAGCGCGGCTTCTCACAACGGCGCAAAATGATGATGAAATTGCTCAAGCAGGATTGGGCGGCGGACAAACTGGCGACGGCATTTGCCGAATTATCAATCTCGCCGCAGGAGCGCGCGGAGAAATTGAGCTTGGAACAGTTTGTTAAACTTACCCAAAACATTTGCCAATGAGAGTTTATATCGCCAGCGAAAGTCAAATTGACAAAAGGCTAAGGCTCGACAAAAGAAAAAATTCGGAAGCCTTTTGCAATTCTTTTAATTCTGAAAATGAATTACCACCCAAATTCTTCGATTTGCAGGACAAAATAAGAGACGCGATAGAAAAAGAATTTTGGAAAACTTTTGACGATGGCATTGATCGTTCCCAATTTAAACAATGGGAATCCGGAGCGATGCACTCGCAATTTTATTTTTCTGCAGAATTGATAGCTTCCGAGCGGATTATAATTGAAATGAGTGATGAAATTCTTGGCGATAAGCTAATAGGTTTGTTGATGTCATTTTTGGAAAAATGTTCTTCACGCTACTGCGTAATCGGCGTGGTTTTTCGAGGAATGCTAACAGGCAGCAACTATGTTGGACGTTTTGTCATCAACACTGACGAAATTGCCGTTGAAGAATCGCTCGTTGATATTTGGACGAAGCAAATACGAATTATGGAGGTTGATAAATAATTTATGCGCGAAGAAATTTTTGACATCGTCAACGAGCGCGACGAGGTGGTCGGACAGAACACGCGGCGCGAGGTTCATGCGCTCGGGTTGTGGCATCGCGCGGTGCATGTGCTGGTGTTCAATGCGCGCGGCGAGGTGTTTCTCCAGAAGCGTTCGCTGAAAAAGGACATCGCCGCCGGCAAATGGGATTCGTCGGCGTCCGGCCATCTGGACAGCGGCGAGGATTACGACGCGTGCGCGGTGCGCGAGGTGCGCGAGGAAATTGGTTTGCGTTTGGCGCAAACGCCGCAGCGGCTTTTCAAAATTGACGCACGCCAGGAAACCGGCTGGGAATTCTGCTGGATTTTCCGCTGCGAAAGCGAAGGGCCTTTTCAATTGCATCCTGATGAGATCGAGACGGGCGCGTGGTTTGCGCCGGAGGCGGTGTCGAAGTGGGTGAATGAGAAGCCGCAGGATTTCGCGAGCGCGTTTGTGCTGATCTGGAAATTGTTTTCAACCACGGATGAAAAAATCTAGGGCACGGCCAAAATCTCCGGGCGCAACTGGCCGATGTTCAAGCTGGGCAGCGTTTGGTCGAGAGCGCCTGGTGCCGGTTTTTCCGGCCCAACGTGGCCATCGCAAAAGAGCACATTGGCTTGTTGTGAATGTCGAAAATGGGTGTTTTCAACATTGTCCAAATCGGCATAGTCAGATGCCAATTCCAAATAGTAGCATTCCTCAAACATTGGATTGCTGGCCGTGGCATTTTGAAATGTATCCACAATCGCAGAATCTGAAAACAAAGCCGTTTCACTCGGCTTGGAAACACGTCTGATGTTGGCATATCCAACGGCAGTTGTTGGTGACACATATCTGTTATAGCCATAGCTGAAAATAACATTAGTTCCTTTGAGCTGAAAGTAAGGCGAATTCCATGTCAGCGAAGGGCAAAGGCGGACATCATTACCACGCAGATATGGAAATAAAACGCCCAAGGACAAATCAAAGGCGCGTTGACCCTCCGCCGCTTGGGTGCCCTCAATCCAGCCAAACCACCAGAGCGCGCCGCTCATGCCATTGACGGTTTTGGGCACCGAGTAGAAATAAAAACAATTTCCGGCGTTGTCGTCCCAATACAGTTCCGTCGCAATGCCCAATTGGCGCAAATTGCTTTCACACGCGGCGCGTTGGGCGGATAACTTCGCCTTCGCCACGGCGGGTAAAAGGATGGCCGAAAGAATGGCTATAATGGCGATGACCACGAGCAGTTCAATCAAAGTGAACGCGGGCGCGCGGCGCGCGGCGCGCGGCGCAGCAGGCGCGGAAAAATTCGTTGCCGTCTGGAAATTTTCCACGCAGTGCCGGCAGATGCAGGCGCGGTTGCGGAAATTTTCCGGCACGCGAGCGAGGAGCACTTCGGGCATCTCCACTTTCGCGCACCAGCAGGGGCCTTTGTGCGCGGCGGGCGAACAAAGCTGGCACTCGTTCGCCGCGCCGCACAGCGGGCATTGGCTGGGATTGAAAGATGGCGTCTGGTTCATGGAAGGTCGGCGCGGACACGGTAAAACGCCTTGTCCGTCGGCGGCGCGGGGTCAACGGTGACGAGGTTGGTGGCATTGCCGGAAATTCCGTTGGTCACGGTGGTCCAGCTTTGTAAATCTGTCGAGCGTTCAAGAGAGTAAAACCAGTTGGTGCAGCTCAAAAATTGTCCCTGCCACTGGCCGCCTTGAAAACCACCGGTCAGATTTTTGATCAGCGCGGTGATGACCGGATCAGGTTCTGCCGGCGCGTGCTTGTGCGCATTGTAGGGCGCGTCCAGATCAGGTTCGTATTCGCCAGCCGCCACGGAAAAGCCGATCCAGGAACCGTTCGTCAGTTGCAGGCCAGCCAACCCGGCTTGGGCAAAATCCCATTGGCCGTCGAAGCCGGAAGAGTCATAAACCGGATCGGTCGACGTCCAATAGGTGTTCGTGCCACGGTCGGGACAGTTTAATAAGCCGCCTGCATCGCCTTGCTCCGTCCACAATTCCCAGTTCGGACCGCCCAATCCGCCCCAATACAAGTCGCCCGTATTTAGCGGTGCCGCTGCATCCACATCAATGGTGGCGTTGGTCAGCACGCCATTGGTGAAATAATTGGTGGCCGTGCCGTCCGTAATTCCGAGATCACCACCACCGCCAAGGTGAAAGCCGATGCCGAAAACTCCCAGGCCATATTTGGGGTCAATGATTTCCACCGCGTAAAGGCGCGGATCTGCCGCCACGATGGCGCTGAACATTTGCGCCGCCGTGGCCGTGCCATTGAACCGATAGCCCCAGATCAGCGATTTGTCGGCGATGGGCGCGGGAACCGTGGTATAGCCGAATGATTCCGGCGTGCTCCATTCGATTACAAGCGCGGCCTGATTGGTGCCGGAACCGATCCAAAACTGGATCTCATTGAGCGAAACTGCCGAGGATTTTGCGACGAAACAAAGACCGGCCAAAGCCAGCGCAACGAACGATTTTTTCATTAACTGATCTTTCAATTTTGCCCGCGCGAAAACATTTTTCACGCGGACGGTTTTTGCGATTGAGAGACCAGCGCGAAGGTTGAAGATTTTGAAAATAAAAAACCTCAAACTTCGCAAACGAAGAATGAGGTGAATTCGACGAGCCGCCCAAAAACAGTTTGGGCGGACTGGTCTCATCCTTCTCTTTGCGGAGAAGTGCCCCGATACGCTCGGAGCCGACGAGTGCATTCAAACCGGTATCCTGACTTCGGCCTCAAACCTCACTCCCGCCTTCCCAAACTTTCGCTCGGTGGCATTGGGAATTTGTAGCCGTTACAGTGGCGCAACCGTCCCGGATTCACACCGGGTTCCCTGACATTTGACTGCGATTTTTGCGGAAAACTTTTCCCGCCGTTTCAAAGAACGCTTCCTTTCTACGCTGAATAAAAAATAATCCAAGCAAAAAATTTCCGCGCTTTACGCAGAGGCCAGCTTGCTGCTAGGTTGCGGCCTGTAAAGCCTCGGACAACACACGCCAACCACATGGTTCAAGTTGAAGGTCTCACCAAGCTTTACGGCGAGTTCACCGCCGTGAATGATTTGTCGTTTTCCATCCAGCCCGGCGAAGTGGTCGGGCTCGTCGGCCCGAACGGCGCGGGCAAGACCACCACGCTGCGCTGCCTCGCCGGCATCATCCCGCCCACGCGCGGAACCGTCCGCGTCGGCGGCCACGACATCGTCAGCGATGCGATCTCCGCCAAGAAGCATCTCGCATTTTTCACCGATGAACCGCGCCTGTTCGATTACCTCACCGTCTGGCAGCACTTGAATTTTGTTGCGCGCATTTACCAAGTTACTGTCTACGAAAAAATCGGCGCCACTTTGCTGGACGAATTGGAACTCGCGAATAAAAAAGACGCTCTGCCCGGCGAGCTGTCACGCGGCATGAAGCAAAAGCTCGCCATCGCCTGCGGCCTGCTGCATTCGCCGCGCGTGATTTATTTTGACGAACCGCTGACCGGCCTCGATCCCTATGGCATCCGGCGCATGAAGGATTCCATTTTGAAACGCGCCCGCGACGGTGCGGCCATCATCATCAGCTCGCACCTGCTGCATCTGGTCGAGGAAATCTGCACGCGGCTTTTGATTTTGAAGAACGGCCAGAAGATCGCCGACGGCACAATGGCGGAAATCACGAAGAAATTTTCCGAACAGTCAGGCGACGCGAGCCTTGAGGAAATTTTCTTCCGCGCCACGAGCGAGCCGCTCGCGCCGCCGGTGTTGCCGCTCGCACCCAAATGATCGCCGCGCTATTCTATCTGCAATACCACTCGGCCCGCAACCGGCTGGTCGCGCGGTTCAAACGGCTCAAGCAGCCCAAATACCTTTTCGGCGCCATCGCAGGCGGAATTTATTTCTACTTTTATTTTTTCCGCTATCTCTTCCGAGGCTACACCGGCGGCGGCAGACAGTCGGTAGCCGCCGGAATCCCGCCGGATTATATGCCGCTTTTTGAATCGCTCGCAGCATTGGCTCTTTTTGTCATCGTGGTGCTGTCCTGGCTGATTCCGCACGAACGCGCCGCGCTCACGTTCACCGAGGCCGAGGTGTCATTCCTGTTCCCTGCGCCTGTGACGCGGCGCACACTGATTCATTTCAAGCTCATTCGCTCGCAGTTGCGGATTCTTTTTAGCGCGCTGCTGCTCACTTTTTTTTCGCGGCGTTTCGGCGGCAATGTCTGGATTCACGCATTCGGCTGGTGGTTGATACTCTCGACGATGAACCTCCATTTTCTCGGCGCGTCGTTTACTCGAACGCTGCTGCTGGATCACGGCATTTCAAACCGGCTCCGGCGGCTGCTGGTTTTCGCGCTGGTCGCCGGCCTCGCCACCCTGGTCTGGCTCTGGGCAAAAGCAACTTTGCCAACGGTGACTTCCGCCGATACCGCTGACTTCAATTCAATCTTGCATTACACGCAACAAGTTCTCAACACCGGGCCTGCCTTGTGTCTGCTTTATCCGTTTCATTTGCTGGTGCGTCCGTTTTTCGCGCCGGATGCGGCGACATTGTTGGCCGCGCTTGCCCCGGCACTGCTTCTATTTTTCCTGCATTACATCTGGGTGGTTGGTTCCGATGTGGCCTTTGAGGAAGCCTCGCTGGAAGCCTCTCAAAAACTGGCCGTGCGCATCGCCGCAGTCCGCGCGGGCAACTGGCAGGCGGCCCGGAAAAACCATAAAGCCAGACGCGCATGGTTCAAACTCGCGCCCAAAGGTCCGGCGGCAACAGCGCTGCTTTGGAAAAACCTCATCGGCGTCGGCCAGATTTTTTCCGCGCGGCTGTGGATTATTCTCATCGTGGTGATTGTAATGGTTTTCGCCGGTTTTGGAGGTTCCACACGTGCGGAAAATATATCCACGATGGCGGGAATCATCATCGCCATTCTTCTGGGCTACTCGCTGCTGATCGGCCCGCAATTGCTGCGGCTGGATTTTCGCCACGACCTGCCGATGGCGGACATCCTGAAAACATTTCCGCTGCGCGGTTGGCAGATCGCGCTCGGCGAAATCCTCGCGCCCGTGACCGTGCTGGCCGGATTTCAATGGTTGTTGTTGCTGGTCGGCTTTGGACTTGTTTTATTTTTGCCTGACAAGCATGAGTCCGAGATGCTGGCCATCGGCATCAGCGCGGCAGTCCTTTTGCCGGCTCTGGATTTTTTAATGCTGCTCATCCCAAATGCCGCCGTGCTGTTGTTTCCATCTTGGATTCAGTCCGGCAAGGACAGCCCGCGCGGCATCGAAGCCACCGGCCAGCGCCTGATTTTTGCCGTTGGCCAGTTGCTCGTACTGGTGCTGGCGCTTGTGCCCGCCGCACTCGCGTTTGCGGCAGTATATTTTCTTCTGAAACTGGCTCTTGGTCCCTTCATGCCAGTGCCGTTTGCATCGCTGGCGGCTGCCATCATCGTGGCGGCGGAAGCCGGCTTTGGCGTGATGCTGCTCGGCAGATTATTCGACCGGTTTGACGTGACGGAAGAACCGGCAAGTTGAAGAAAATGCCGCCGTTCCGCGCTTGCATGAAATCAAAATTCGCATCTATACTCATGTTCTAAATTTTATCTTATGAGCAAAACACCCATTCGCGTGGCAATCACCGGCGCTGCCGGCCAAATCGGATATTCACTCCTGTTCCGCATCGCCTCCGGCGCGGCGTTCGGCCCGGACCAGCCCGTCATCCTGCACCTCATCGAGGTGCCAGATGAAAAAGCCATGGCCGCGCTCGGCGGCGTCTGCATGGAACTCGACGACTGCGCCTTTCCTCTCCTCAAGGGAATTGTCCCGACATCGAATCTCGACGAAGGTTTCAAGGGCGTGAACTGGGCGTTGCTTGTCGGCGCCGTGCCGCGCAAGGCCGGCATGGAGCGCAAGGATCTGCTCGGCATCAACGGGAAGATTTTCACCGGCCAGGGCAATGCCATCGCCAAAAATGCCGCGAGCGACATCCGCGTGCTCGTTGTCGGCAATCCTTGCAACACCAATTCACTCATCGCCATGAACAACGCGCCCGGTGTGCCGAAAGAGAGATTTTTCGCGATGACAGCACTCGACGAAAATCGCGCCAAGTCGCAACTCGCGCAAAAAGCCAGCGTGGACGTCACCGCCGTCACCAACCTCGCCATCTGGGGCAATCACAGCGCCACGATGTTTCCCGATTTCTTCAACGCGAAAATCAACGGTCGTCCTGTGCCCGACGTCATCAGCCACCGCGAATGGCTGGACAAGGATTTCATCGCCACCGTGCAACAGCGCGGCGCGGCCATCATCAAGGCGCGCGGTTTGAGCAGCGCCGCCAGCGCCGCGAACGCCGCCGTGAACACCGTCTATAAGCTCTCGCATCCGACGCCTGCCGGCGACTGGTTCAGCGTGGCCGTTCATTCCGACGGCAGCTACGGCATCGAAAAGGGCTTGATCTTCAGCTACCCGATCCGCAGCAACGGCCAGGATTTTGAAATCGTCCAGAACGTTCCGCTCAACGACTTCAGCAAGGCGAAAATCGCCGCGACCGAAGCCGAGCTCAAGGAAGAGAAGTCGCTCGTCGCTGATTTGATCAAAAAGTAAAAAACTTTTAACGCAAAGACGCAGAGAGGCAAAGACATCAAGGTCTTTCACTCTGCGCCTTTTTGTTTTAAGAAACTTCTTTACGTCTTTGCGCCTTCGTGCCTTTGCGTTAAATTCCTGAAAATGAAATCGCGCCCCAGAATTGGCGAAGTTGGTGAATTGGACATTCTCACGGACATGAACCACGTCGTGGAATTTCACGGCGATGGAATGCCCGCCATCGTGTCCACGCCGAACATCATCCAGTTCCTCGAACGCACCGCGCGCCACACGCTCACGCCGCATCTCGAAGCCGACGAGCGTTCCGTGGGTTTGGAAATTGACATCCGCCATCTCGCACCGACGCCGGTCGGCCAGACGATTCATTGCCGCGCACAAGTCATCTCCGTTGATGGCAGCAAGATTCAATTTCAGATTGAAGCCCGCGACGCGCACGAAATCATTGTGCGCGGCCTGCACAAACGCGCCGTCATCCGCACGGAAAGTTTCACTCGACGCGTAAAGGCCAAAGGCGGTTGACTTTTTATCCCGAAAGATTACAGTCATGTGTATGACACTTCTGCAAACGCGTGTTGACGACAAGATTGCCCGGCAGTTTGAGAAAGCCGCCGGCAAACGGGGCGAGACAATCTACTCATTTCTGCAAAGATTGGTTGTTGAGGCCGCCGCCGCACCCGAACCGGAAACGTGGGGCAACCACTGGAAGAAAAGCCAGGCCTTACACCTCAAACCCGCACGCAAAACCGTGGCCGAGCTGCGCGAGGAATCCGGTGAGCGATGATTTACGCGGATACCAGCTTCATTGCGTCCGCCTACGGCTTGGATGCCAACACGGCGGCGGCGCGGAAATTTGTTGAAGCCAACCAACCGCGCTTGCCGCTGGTTTTTCTGCACTGGCCGGAACTGGCGAAAGCCTTTTGGACGAGTCATCCCGAAAATGCCGAAAAACTCTGGGACTGGATCAAGGAAGATGTGGCCGGCGGCAAAAAACTTTATCCACTGGAACTGGAAGCCGATGTTGTTGCCAAGCGAGCGGCCGGACTAATTATTAATTTCTGTCCGCGCTGGAAAAAACTCCGTTCGCTGGACGCCCTGCATATAGCCGCCGCCGTGGCGGGCAATTTCAAAACCTTTGTCTCGTTCGACACGCGCAGTTTTCAGCGCGTTCTCGCCGCCACGCAAAAGCTCAAAGTCTGGCCGCCGCTCACCGCCGAGGAAAACCAATTCTTGAAATGATTCCATACGCGGCCGGCACCAACGCACCGTCATCCGCACGGAAAGCTTTACGAAGCGCGGGAAAGCCAAGGGTGGCTAAAACTTTTCTTCTTTCACGGTTGTGCTAGTTTCGCGGCATGGCTTTTGATTCTTATCGCGATTTTGTCAACGCCCTCGATGCCGCCGGCGAACTGAAACGCTTTTCCCAGCCCGTCGCCACCGAACTCGAAATCACCGAGATCGCCGACCGCGAAATGAAATTGCCCGGCGGCGGCAAGGCGTTGCTCTTCGAGAAACCCACCGTCAATGGCGTCGTGTCGCCGTTTCCCGTGGCCATCAACACGCTTGGCTCGCACAAGCGCATGGCCATGAGCATGGGCGCGGAATCCGTCGAGGAAGTCGCCAACGAACTTGGCGCACTGATGAAGGCCAAGCCGCCGACCAGTTTCAAGGAAGCCATCAAGCTGCTCTCGCTCGCGCTGGATTTGCGCCACGCAAAACCGAAGACCGTGAAGAGCGGTTCGTGCAAAGACGTGATTCAAAAATTTGACTCGCCGGCTTCCGCGAAAAGCTGGCCGCCCGCACCGGATTGGCAGAAAGGCACTTCGCCTACGCCGCCTACGCTTTTGAATTTGCCCATCCTTAAATGCTGGCCGCTCGACGGCGGACGTTTCATCACGTTGCCGTGCGTGGTCACGCGCGACCCGGACACCGGCGAGCGCAATCTCGGCATGTATCGCATCCAGATTTACGATGACAAAACCACCGGCATGCACTGGCAGTTGCAGAAAGTCGCCGCACGCCATGGCCGGCGCTATTACGAGAAGGGCGAGCGGATGCCCGTCGCCATATTCATCGGCGGCGACCCGATGTTTCCCTTCGCCGCGACCGCGCCATTGCCGGACGGACTGGACGAATTTCTTCTCGCCGGTTATCTCCGCAAAAAATCCGTCGAACTCGTCAAGTGCGAGACGAACGATCTGGAAGTTCCGGCGAATTCCGATTTCGTCATCGAAGGTTACGTTGACCCGACCGAGCCGTTGCGCGACGAAGGGCCGTTCGGCGATCACACCGGCTATTACACGTTGCCCGAGCCGTATCCGGTGTTTCACATCACCGCCATCACGCATCGCAAGGACGCGGTGTATCCGGCGACGATTGTCGGCATTCCGCCGATGGAGGATTTTTACATCGGCGGCGCGAGCGTGAAATTGTTTTTGCCGATCTTCAAGATGAATTTCCCGGAGATCGTGGACATCGCGCTGCCGGCAGAAGGCGTGTTCCACAACCTCGTGTTCGTGAGCATCAAGAAGACCTACCCGATGCAGGCCTACAAGATCATGCACGGCCTCTGGGGCATGGGTCAGATGATGTTCACGAAATACATCGTGGTGGTGGACGCGGGCGTGAACGTCCACAACACCAGCGAAGTGCTGTTCCATCTCACGGCCAACACCGATCCGCAGCGCGACAGCATCTTCACCAAAGGCCCGTCCGACGTGCTCGACCACGCGACGAGCGAAATCGCCAGCGGCAGCAAAATGGGCATTGACGCCACGAAGAAAATTCCCGGCGAAGGTTTCAAACGCGCGTGGCCGCCGCTCATCAAGATGGATGAAAGCGTCAAGGCGAAGGTGGAAAATATTTTGAAAGCGAAAATCTAATCCTTGAATCGCCATGGACGCGAAGTCCCCCTCAACCGTCCTATCGGACACCTTCTCCCCCTCGGGGGAGAAGGCTGGGATGAGGGGGCGAGTGCCACAATACGGTAAACATCGCACCCGCACGACTGAAGCCCGCAACTTCGCCCGTCAGCTTCGCGAAAAATCCACCGATGCCGAGAAACATCTGTGGCGTTTGCTACGTGACCGGCGGTTCAGCGAATTCAAATTCCGTCGCCAATACGCCTGCGGCTGTTACTTTCTGGATTTCTACTGCGCCTCCGCCAAGCTGGCCGTTGAACTCGATGGTGGCGGTCACGGCTTTCCCGACCAGCGCGCCAAGGACGAGAAACGAAATGAATTCCTTGCGTCCAAGGGAATCCAAGTGCTGCGCTTTTGGAATCATCAGATGGGCGGTAAACTGGAATCCATCCGGTTTGAGATTTGGCATACGCTGATGGAACGGACGGGGCGCGCGGCGGAGATTGCCGGTTTTCTGCCCAAGCCGCCCCCTCATCCTGACCTTCTCCCCCGAGGGGGAGAAGGCAACCGCGCACGGTGATGGTGACGCGCACCGCGACCACGATGGCACCAGTGATTTTTTCCTCGCCCCTGAAGGGGAGAAGATTAAGGTGAGGGGTAACAAATGAACGCGACAAAGAAAATTCCCGGCGAAGGTTTCAAACGCGCGTGGCCGCCGCTGATCAAGATGGATGAAAGCGTGAAGGCGAAGGTGGGAAAAATGTTATGACCAAAGGCATTCTGGAAAAATCTTACCAAATTGTCGTTCCACCCGAGCAAGCAATGCCGTGGGACACTTATGTTGGAATTGTTGATCAAGAATGGCAGGCATTACTCGCAAAGACAGATTCGGTTGAAAAAGACTTTCAAGAATTCTTTGAGAGGCATACCTGTTGTCTGCCTCAAATGTATCCAGTTTTCAAGCGAGGCGCGCATGGTCCATATCCTGGAGCAATAATCTCTCAACCGGTGCTGCCCGATTTCACGCGGAAAGTGCCTGACTTCCTTTACATCACTCGCGACAGTGCAACGGTCTATGCGGTTCTGATTGAAATTGAACACCCAGCGAAACCTTGGGCTACTGCCGGCGGTCAGTCGTCGGCTGAATTTACCCAAGCAACAAATCAAATCGCCGATTGGAAGTCTTGGTTTAATGATCCTTTGAACATTGCTCAATTCCAGAAATATTACCGAATACCTTCCGATTGGAATCAAAGCCGAACTTTTGAGCAGCGATATTTTCTCATCTATGGCCGTCGAACTGATTCCAGTCTCACAGAGGCGTTCAACAAAAAACGAAAACATCTTGAACGCGAAAATGAGTGCCACATGACATACGACCGTATTCAACCACAGAGAGAGATGGACTGTCTTTGCGCCAAGCTGGATGGAAACGGTTATCGGGCGCTTTCAATACCGCCTACATTAGAACTTGGCCCAAATTTTGCTGACTATTGGAAACTGATCCACGACAAAGAAGCGGCTGTTCGCGCAAATCGCTACTTATCTAAAATCCGTAAAGAGTTTCTGATTGGGCGTTGGCCCTATTGGGACACTTGGAATCGTGCTGGTATTATCGATCTCAACGACCGCGAGTAGTCTCCCATTCGTTTGGTTCACGCGCCGAGCAGCGGCAGGAATTCCAGCCCGAATTTTTTCGCCATCTCCATCCCGCGCGGGATGGTCTTTGCAGACGGCCACCAACGCGCCTGGTTATTTTGGTGCCGGCTGCAAATCGCGGTCCAGCGCCGCGCCGTCGAAGGGGATGACGATGATTTTGCTGCCGTGGCCGTCGTTGCCGTGTTCCGCTTCTTTTTCCACGTCAATCACGGCCAGCGTGACGGCGGCCACGTGGCCGTCTTCGATGTAAACGCCGGGACGTTCCAGTTTCGGCCAGCGGTTGACGGTGCCATCGGTGTAGCGCACAAAATTCACGGTCGGGTCATAGGCGAGGCCGAGATAAGTCCAACCGTCAATGCCGTTGGTGGAAGTTAGATGATAGGCTTTGCGGTCGCTCCAGTTGTTGACGGTGATGTGATACAAACCGCCGCTGAACCAGAGCACCGGGTCTTCGAGGTGTCGCAATTCGTTTTGCGGCATGCCGGCGATGTGCGGATAAATGTCCGGGCCGTGCGCGAGGTAAGGGCCAAGCACGCCGTTGGTGCTGATCAGAACCACGCCGGAGCGGCCAAACATCTCGTAATTTCCATCGGGCCGGAGCAGGATGATTTCATTAGAAGCGCGCCATTTCGGATTGTTCGCGACGGAGATTTTTCCCAAGAGTTCCCATGGACCGTCGAGCGATTTGGAAACGTAGACCGTGCCGGGCCGCGTTTCGCTGATGACAATGGCGTAACGACCGTCGGCCAATTGCAGCGCGGTGACGTTGTGACCTTTGCCGCCCTCGCTGTCCGGCCAGCATAGTCCCTGGTCCACATAAGGCCCGAAAAGTTTGTCGCTCACGGCGTGAACGGCTTTCGAATTGCCCCAGCCATTGTGGCCGCGCGCCTGTTCCCAGCGGCTGCCGAACAAATGATATTTGCCGTCGGCGCCCTTGATGATTTTTCCGTCCCAATAATCCCATTGCTTCATCGTCACGTCTTCGAGGCCGTTCTGCGTGTCGCGCGGGCCGACGGTGGCCGCACCCCAGACGTTGGTGGTCAACGGGCTCGTGATGGGCATCGGCTGAAAATAATCAATGAACGTCTTGGCGGCCTTGGGCTCTTGGGCGTGGCTGAAATTGGCGGCGGCAAACAGGGTCAACGCAATGGGCAGAGCACGAACCGTGCGGAGGTAAATCAGTGACATGATTCCGAAAATTACCGGCGGCAAGCGGCAGTGGCAAGCGGATAGTTCACTGCGGTCATGGGACAGAATTTCCAGCCGGATTTTTTCGCCATCTCCATCCCGCGCGGGATGTCCTGCGGTTGCCGTGGGTCTTGGCAGACCGGCAAAAAGGCGCGGATTTTACCTCTTTTGGCCATTTTAGACCTAAAGTATTCGTTTTCAGCCGGTTCTGTTAGAATTAGCGCACAAGCCCGTGTCGGCAGCGCTCAAATAACCCGGTTTTTTGATGTTTTTGGCCCCAAATCCATCTTCTAAAATCATTTTAGAAGTCGCTGAAATCATTTCAGCAATCGCTATTTTGAGTTTAGAAATCGCTGAAACCGGTTCAGCAATCGCTTTTTCCGCTTTATCAATCGCTCAAATCGGTTCAGCGAACACTTTTTTCATTTTAGAAGTCGCTGATTCCATTTTAGAGCTTTCTGGTTTGGTTTCAGTAAACGCTGGTTTCGGTTCAGCAACCGCTGATTTGCGCCCGGACAAGGCGGGACCGGTTTGCGTTATCCTTCCGTTGCTGATCACGCGCGGGATGGCACTGGAATTCCAACCCGAATTTACCCTCCATCACGCGCGGGATGGTCTTTGCAGACGGCCACCAAGTCGCCAACCAAGCTTGACAGCAAAACCTTGAAGCAGGCATAAATGCCGCGAGCAACGCTGGCAAAACCATCAAAATAAAACTGGAGGAAGTCATGAGCAAAATCCGAGTCCTGGTCGGCACGAAAAAAGGCGCGTTCATCCTCACGGCGGATGGCAAGCGCAAGGACTGGAAAATCAGCGGGCCGCATTTCGCGGGCTGGGAAATTTATCATCTCAAAGGTTCGCCCGCCGATTCGAACCGCATTTACGCGTCACAGACGAGCGGCTGGTTCGGCCAGATCATCCAGCGCTCGGATGACGGCGGCAAAACGTGGAACACGCCCGGCAGCAGCCCCGAGGATTTGAAAGGCCCGGGTGGTTTCCCGAAAGGCGAGAGCAACAAGTTTGTTTACGAGGGCGAGGTGGGCAAGCACCTCTGGTATGACGGCACACAACATCCGTGGGAGTTCAAGCGCATCTGGCATATCGAACCGTCGCTCACCGATCCCGACACCGCTTATGCCGGGGCGGAAGACGCGGCGATTTTCAAGACGACCAACGGCGGCAAGACGTGGAAGGAACTTTCGGGGTTGCGCAACGCCAAGAGCAATCTCTGGCAGCCAGGTGCCGGCGGCATGGGCGTGCACACAATCCTGCTCGACCCGAAAAATGAGAAGCGGATTTACATTGCCATCTCGGCGGGCGGATGTTTCCGCACGGATGACGGCGGAAAAACTTGGAAGCCAATCACGAAAGGATTGAAATCTCCTTACGAACTGCCCGACCCGGACGCGGAGGTTGGCCATTGCGTCCATCGCATCGCGCTACATCCATCGAAGCCGGATGTTTTGTTCATGCAGAAACATTGGGATGTCTTGCGTAGTGACAACGCGGGCGACCAATGGAATGAGGTCAGCGGCAATCTGCCGACGGACTTCGGTTTTCCGATTGATGTGAATTTCAACGAGCCGGAGACGATTTACGTCGTGCCCATCACGAGCGATTCGCTGCACTATCCGCCGGAGGGAAAATTGCGCGTGTATCGCAGCCAGACCGGCGGCAACGAATGGGAACCGCTCACGAAAGGTCTGCCGCAGAAGGATTGCTACGTGAACGTGCTGCGCGACGCGATGGCCGTGGACTCGCTCGACAAATGCGGAATTTATTTCGGCACGACCGGCGGACAGGTCTATTGCTCGGCCAACGGCGGCAATTCGTGGAATGCCATCGCCGAACATTTGCCGGCGGTTTACTCGGTCGAGGTGCAGACGCTGCCATGATTCGCGTGGTGCTTCCATTTCATCTGCGAAACCTCGCGCGCGTGGACGGCGAGGTTGAGATGGAAATTCCCGCGCCGATCACCATCGGCAAAATTCTCGACGCGCTTGAAAACAAATTTCCGGTTCTGCAAGGAACCATCCGCGATCACGGGACGTTGAAGCGGCGTCCGTTCATCCGCTTCTTCGCGTGCAAGGAAGATTTGTCGCTCGAACCAGCTGAAACACAGTTGCCCGCCGAGGTTGTCAGTGGTTCAGAACCGTTCCTCATCATTGGCGCGATGGCGGGCGGTTGACCCGGTTGCAGCGAATTCGGTTTGCCATGCTTGAGGTTGTAACGAACCCGCGCTATTGTCTGCCACGCTGGGACGAATTCACGTTCCGACACTGAAAGGAAAAATATTTATGAAACGCAAAGCATCGGCGGTTTGGTCGGGCGATTTGAAAACCGGCAAGGGCAGCATCTCCACCGAGAGCGGCACGCTCAAGGAAACGCAATACTCGTTTGGCACGCGCTTCGAGAACGGCGTCGGCACGAATCCCGAGGAACTCATCGCGGCTGCGCACGCGGGCTGTTTCACGATGGCGTTCTCGGCGGAACTCGGCAAGGCCGGCTTCACTCCGACATCCATCCACACCACGGCGACCATCACGATGGAAAAAACCGACGCGGGCTTCACCGTCACGGAATCGCATCTGGACATGACCGCGAAAATTCCGGGGATTGACCAGACGAAGTTCACCGACATCGCCAACGGCGCGAAGGCTGGCTGCCCGATTTCACGGTTGCTCAACGCGAAGATTTCCCTCGACGCGAAACTGGAGGCGTGAGCGAGGATTATTTTACGATGGCGGGCTGCTTATAAAACGCCGTTGTGTCGGTGGTGGATTCCGTGAACACATCGCCGTTGGCACTTTTCGACTCCGCCGGTTTGATCATGGCCTGACAAACAATTCTCTCAACATTGAACGGCTGTCCGTGCAATTGGTAGCCGGAGCGGAGCCGGCGATTTACTTTTTCGGTGAACAGGTGGTATCCGTTCAAATAATCGTCATCGGAGCTGACGACGACAACAAAGTCGACTGGGTTGGGCATAGGTTCTGGATTCAAGCTAGACATGCCTTCGATTCTTGCCAAGGCAAAACCGCATTGCCGCAAAGACAGTTGCCCGTTTGGATTTCCTGCGGCAAACTATGTCGCATGGCCGGTATCGGCAGAAAATTTGATTCGCTGCGACTCAACCGCTTTGAAAACGAGCGGCTGGTACTCGCTTTGGCGATTTCAATCGCGGCTCATCTGCTGGCCTGGGGCATTTATGAAACCGGTCAGAAATTTAATTTATGGCAGCGGTTGAATCATATTCAGCGCGTTGCAAAAATGATCCCACCGCCGCTGCAACCCGCCGAGGAACCGCTGACATTCGTGACCGTTGACCAGCCCTCGACCGAGGCGCCACAACACGCGAAGTATTATTCCGACAAAAATTCCCAGGCCGCGAATCCCGACACGAGCCGCGACAAGGACATACCGCAAATCAACGGGCGGCAGACCGACGTTATGCAAACCGAGGATGCGCCGCGCCCGCAATTTGCAAAAACCCAGCCCTCGCCACCCGCACAGCAGGCGAACAATTCCCAGCAGCAGCAACAGCCGAGTCAGACACTTCAGCCGGGCGATTTGACGCTGGCAAAACTGGAAACCTTGCTGCCGCAACCGCAAAACAATGCCCAGCCGCCTCGTCCGCGAACAATCAAGGAGGCGCTCGCACAACAAAACCAAATGCCCGGCGTTCCGATGCAGCAGGACGGCGGCGTGCAGCGGCACGCAAGAGTGTCGTCCCCCGACGTGAAGCTGACCGGCTTCGGAGATTATGACGCCGAGCTCGTTCAGGCCATCACTCAGCGATGGTATGACCTGCTGGACAGCCAGCGGTTCGCGATGGACCGCACCGGCAAAGTCGTGCTGCAATTCCGTCTCCACTACGATGGCAGCGTCACCGACATGACGGTCGCGCAGAACACTGTCGGCGATTTGCTCGGTTACGTCTGCCAGGAGGCGATCAACGACCCGGCACCGTTTGAAAAATGGCCCGCCGACATGCGGTTCAAGCTCGGAGATTCACGCGACATCCAGTTCACATTTTATTATTATTAAGCGCGGCTGAAATTTTATGGACACACTTATTTATGTTTTGCTGGGATTGACCTCGGTCATCGGACTCGCGTTCATCGTCGAGCGCGCGCTGGCGTTGCGCTGGTCAAAAGTCGTGCCGCCGGAAATCACCGGGGCGCTCTCTGCGTGCGAGACGCGCGAGGACGCGGAAAAGCTGCGCCGTGTCTGCACGCAAAAACCCTCGCCGCTCGGACGGCTGCTCATGCTTGCGTCGGAACGGCTCGACTGGCCCAAGGAAGAAAACGTGGACGCGCTCCAAACCGCCGCGCGCCATGAAATCGTCCGGCTCGAACGCGGCCTCGTCGTTCTGGAAATCATCGTCGGCATCGCGCCGCTGCTCGGCCTCGTCGGCACCATCATCGGCATGATGACGCTCTTCGACAACATCGGCGCGGAGGGCTTGAACGACGCCACGCGGCTCGCCCACGGCATCGGCCTGATTTTGAAGACCACCCTGATCGGACTGCTCATCGCCATCCCGGCGCTCGTCTCGTGGAGTTATTTCAGCAAAAAGGTCGAGGTGCTGGCGGTCGAAATGGAGGCGCTCTGCGACGATTTCGTCCGGCGCCAATACAGCGACAAGAAAGATTGAGCCATGCACTTCGTCGTACAGAAACGGAAGCAGACACCCGCGGTCATCATCGTGGCGCTCATTGACGTGCTCATCGTGCTGGTGATTTTTCTGCTGGTGACCACCACCTTCAAGCAGCAGTCGTCACTGAAGCTCGCGCTGCCCGAATCTTCGCAGGCCAAAAAGCCCGGCGCCAACGAAAATCCGCCGCTCGTCGTGAGCATAGACGCCAACGGAGTGTATTACCTGGACAAGCAGCCCGAGACATTTGACCAGTTAAAGGCCGGCCTCATGGCGCAGGCGGCCAAAAACCCGCAGCTCGTCCTCGCCATCAACGCCGACGAAAAGGCGCCTTGGGGAAAAGTGGTGAAAGTGCGCGACGCCGCCGCCGATGCCAAGATCAAGACGCTGGTGGCCTACACCAAGGAAGCGGGCAAGCCGTGAATGGTGGGGCGCGTCACTCCGTGCGCGCCGTTTACCTTGCGAATTCGACGACGGACAGAGGGCTGCCCGCCCAACCAAATAAGCTTGTCGAAAGTTTAGGTGGGTGTATGAGTAGTTCGCAACCGGCAAATGAAATTTTTCAAACATCTGCTGCTGATTTCGGCTTTTGGGTGCGGTGTAAATTCCGCCTTCACCCAAACGTGGGTCGCGACCAATTCTTCCCCTCCAAAAGCATACGAGCGTCAATTTTGGGATGAAAGCGGACAATCTTGGATAAAAACCAATGCGCCCAAATCGAACGGGCCTTTTGATTACATTCGTGATGTCGAACTCACCCCGACTCTAAATGCAAGAGTTCCCAATGCGAGCGCGTATTACAATAATTCAGTCAGACTATTTTTGTGGCAAAGGCACGAAGGATTGGCGATTCAAGTTCATGGCTCCGCAAAATATGGAGGGCAGGTCGTTACGGATTATGATATGCGCGGGATGCGCTCTCTGAATACAAATGGAATGACAGACGAAGAAATCTATCGTGCCAGTTTGACGAACGAAATACATTTGACCGCCGGTTACTACCGAGGACGTGTTTACTATGCTTCAAAAAACTGGCGGGATAGGGATTGGATGACTGTATTTTCATCGGAAGATAAAACCAGATTGGTCTCGGTGTGTGATGACGGGCCGATATACTTTTCAGACAATTCGGGTGTAACTTGGAATGTCATCAGTGCTTCGGGAGAATATGAGTTCACATTGTCCGCAACCACTAAAGGAAGTGTCATTGTGGCGAGGGTGTCCGTCAGGAAGGTTTCCGCAGCTTTTGATTTAGATGTAACTCAAAAGATGACCCTTGAAAACTGGTATTCCACTGTCTCCGCTGCGAACGGCAACAAATTGGTGATAACCGGCGGGCCTTCGCAGTCCGCTCCCGTTTTAAGCATCACGCGTTCCGGCGATGGCGTAGCCCTCTCGTGGTCGGCTACTTTCTCGACCAATTTTGTCCTGCAACAAAACGAAGATCTAACAGCAACGAATTGGGCAAATGTTACAGAACCTGTCAACGTGGTTGACGGACAGAATCAAGTCACACTTCCCGCGCCGCCGGGCAACGCCTTTTTCCGGCTCAAAACCCCGTGATCCAATTGTCCGTAATAGCGGACATAAATCATGGGGGGAGTGCATTTGGAGGTAAAACGCCCGTTCCACGAACGGCAAATGCGTTCCGTCCCGCAGGGACACCTGACAATAGCCCCTTCGGGGCATCAAAAGAGCCCGTCCGCGCCAAGTTTGGTGAACTTGATGTACACATAGGGGTCAATTGTCGCTTATTGGTCATGGACATGGCAAATGGCCGTTCAAACCCCTAAAAAACCCGATTTCGACCGTTTTCTGCCTGTTTTCAGGGTTTTCGGGCACGGCGGCATCTGGAAAACCTCAGGGGTGGCGAGTTTCCCCCGCAGGGTAGTCGCTTTACCCCTCGGGGTGGGCACTCTACCCCATGGGGTGACGAGTTTACCCCTGAGGGTGGGCACTCTACCCCGTGGGGTGACGAGCAGAACCCTTGGGGTAGCCACTTCACCCCCGGGGGTGGCCGCAAAAACCCTTGGGGTGGACTCCTCACCCCGTGGGGTGGCGGGCAGAACCCGCGGGGTGGACACTTTACCCCGGAGGGTGGCGAGTTTACCCCGAGGGGTGGCCGGAAGAATCCCGGGGTTATGCAGCGCCAGCCGGTTCTGAATTTGCGCAGGTCGGTCCTGAAACTGCGCCAGCCGAATCTTGTTTAGCGCCATCCCGCCATTATTCCCGGTCAGCCGGCGCAGGCAGGGGTTTGTTTTTGGGGAGCCAAAGCCACGCGAGCGCGCAGGCGAGGATCGCGGCCAGTGAAATGGCGGCTCCGATGTAAAACTGGCGGTCTTGGTAGTCGAGCCTCAACTGGTGCCTGCCTGCGGGAACGGCCACGGCCTGGAAGGCATAGTTGGCGCGCAGCAGTTTTGCGGGCTGTCCATCCACGCTGGCGTGCCAGGGTTCATAATAGGTCTGCGCGATGACGACGAGCGAAGGCGCGGCGGCGTCCACGGTGGCCTCGATGTGTTGCGCGGCAAAATGAGGGTCGGAAACCTGGACGGCGGCGGAATTGGTGTCTGGCACAAACGCGGCGTCTTCCGGCGGCAGGTAAACTATGGCGCGCGGATTGAACTCCGGTTTGAAGATCGCCCAATAGGCCTGGTCGTCGCCGGCGAATACGGGTTTTTGTCCGCCGGTGATCATCGGCATCTGGCCGGAGCGCGGCGTCCAGTTGAAAAGATTTGTCTGGCTGGTGATTTGCGATGCGCCGAGGAAGTCGAGGAGCGGCGCGGGCGCGGCGTCGGGCGCGTCCACGGAATAAAGCAGCAGTTGAACCTGGTATTGCTGGCTCAATTGCAGCGGGAAAAAACCGTCCACCTTGGGGATGCCGTCGAGCAGATTGCAATTGCAGAAGAGGGCAACCCTCCGGCTCAGGTAATCCCCGTTCGCATCGGGAACAAAAGAGGAAAGCAATTCTGTCTCGGCCTTGTGGCTGACCATGGCGCGTGACTGGCCGATGACGGGCGCTGGCAGCGAGCGTGCCATGCCGGGATCGTAGACGGGACGGTTGACCATGGCCGGTTGGGGCGCGTGATGCGAAACGTCCAGCCAAATGAACACGAGCAGCAGCAGTTGCAACATGCGGCGCGGCTTCGGTGCGGAAATCTTCCAAGCCACCAACCAACCGGCGCCGATGACGGTGAAAAACAACATGCGCATCGCGCCGTTCGCCACGATGGCGGATGGTTCATCGCCCGGCCTGGGCAGTTTCAAGCTCCACCAAAAAAGGCCGAGCATCACCACCACGATGGATGACCAGACGGCGAGCCAGACTTTTTGACGCCGTGCCGGGTCACTGTTCGTTTCGAGCGCGAACGCCGCCAACAAGGGAATCGTGAACACCGGCAGGATTACAAATTTTATCGGAAAGCGCATGAGCTTCACGAAGGCGATGTGTTGCCGGCACCAGGTGTAAAGCGGCGTGGCATCGCCGAGCGCGAGCACGAGGCAGAGCAACGTCAGCGCGGCGAGCGTCCAGACGCGCCCGCTGCGCGCCTGCCACGGTGCCAGCAGCGCGAGCGCCACGGTGAACACGCCCACGTAATAGGAATAGGTCCAGTCCTGGCCGGGTTGCGCATAGACGCTGTGAAACGTCCGCTGCGAGTGAAACAACGGCACCAGAAAATTCGCCCAGCCCGTCGGAGGCATCGCCCAAAGTGCGGCACCGAAATTGTCCTGCCGTTGCGAGTGATGCAGGAGTTCAAGGAACGGCAAAATCTGCGCCGCACATAATCCGGCGACGAGCACCACCACGAAAACGGTTCGTGCGATCATTTTTCCGCGCGGAAATCCGCCGTTAATCAAATCCAACAGGAATAACGCGCCGAGCAAGAGCCACGTCATCAAGATTGCCTCGACTGCGCCGGAGAGCATTTGCAATGCGCCGACGATGGCCGCGACCACAACCAATCGCCCGCCCTCACGCCAGGCGCGTTCCACCAGCAATACCACCCACGGCATCCAGCCCAGCCCCGGAATGAAGCCGGGCCACATGAGGCTGTTGACCGTCAGCCCGCTGAAGGCAAAGGCAATCCCCGCCACCGCAGACGCAAGGTTGCTGCCTGTCCAGCGGCGTGCGAGGTAAAACATTCCCAGCCCGCCAAGATACAAATGCAGAAGGCAAAAGACCCCGAGCGACCACGACAACGGGAATAAAATGTAAAACAATGCGGGCGGATAGAGGACTTGAGTGTTCCATTGCGCGAGGAACGGCGAGCCGCAATAGCTCAGGGGATTCCACAACGGGAATTCCCCGTGCCAGAAACTTTCGCGCAGGTGAAAAGCTATCGGATAGGCGTAATAACCAAAGTCCCGAAAGACGAATGTTTGCAGTCCAAAAAAAACCTGCGGCCAGGATGCCACCACGAACACCGCCAGCAACGCGGCGAAACGGCGTGGCGTCAGCCAGTCATCGTAAAGAGCGGAAGATTTCGCCGAATCAAGCACGCGGCTTTATACGGAACGGCGGGCGCAGAAGCAACTTGTTCTAAATGAGCAACGAATCACTTCAAAAGCTCTTCGGCGATCTGCACTGCATTGAGCGCCGCGCCTTTGAGCAACTGGTCGCCGCTCACCCAGAAGCACAGGCCATTGTCGAGCGCGCAGTCCATGCGCAGGCGGCCGGCTTCACAGTTGTCCTTCTCGGAAGTAAACAACGGCATGGGATATTTCTTGTTCGCCGGCTCGTCAACCAGGTCCAAGCCAGGAGCCTTTTTCAAAACGGCGCGTGCGGCTTCCACGGAAACCGGCTTTTCAAATTCGGCGCTCACGGCGACGGAATGGGAGCGATAGACCGGCACGCGAACGCACGTCACGCTGGCACGGAACGCCGGGTGGTGCATAATTTTGCGGCCTTCGTTTTCCATTTTCATCTCTTCCTTGGTATAACCGGACGGCAGAAATGAATCCACCTGCGGAATCACGTTGAAGGCGATCTGATGCGGATAGACTGCCTTTGTCGCTGGTTTGCCGGAAACGATTTCATTCACCTGCCGTTTCAATTCTTCAATCGCCTGCGCTCCGGTGCCGGAAACCGCCTGATAGCTCGAAGCAAAAATCCTTTTCACGCCGAACGCCTGGTGCAGCGGATAGAGCGCCATCAAAGTGATGGCCGTGGTGCAATTGGGATTGGCAATGATGCCCTTGTGCTTCTTGACATCGGAAGCATTGATCTCCGGCACGACGAGCGGCACGTCGGGGTCCATGCGGAAGGCGCTGGAATTGTCCACGACCACGCAGCCTGCCTTGGCCGCGATCGGCGCAAACTCTTTTGAAATGCTCCCGCCCGCGCTGAACAGAGCGATGTCAACTCCCTTGAATGAATCCTTCGTGAGTTCCGTAACGGTCACCTCCGCGCCGCGAAATTTAAGCTTCTTGCCGACGGAGCGTGCCGAGGCGAGCAAAGTCAGTTTGCCGACCGGAAAATTTCTTTTTTCCAGCGTTTTGATCATTTCGATGCCGACGGCGCCGGTCGCGCCGACAACTGCAATGTGCGGGTTTCGGTTCATAAAAGGCTGGAAAATCTAGCAGAATTCTCGCGCGCGTCAATCTGCCGATGTCGGCCATGCATAAATTTCTTCTGTTTCTGATTGACCAAAGTTGCGGCGTATGACGAAATGATAAGCGTAAATCTTTTCAGATGCCGAAAGTAGCAATTAGAAACCCGAGCGGCCCGAGAACGGGCGGAACGAAATACGACGCGCACCACAAAGTGCTGTCGCAAACCTATGGCGCTTTCGCAGACTTGCGCCGCGAACTTTCCGACTCCAAGGAGACCGTTTGCGGCCGCGAGGACATCCTGAAAAGTTTCGCAACCTGCCCCGACTCGCAGCGCTCGTGGCTGCTGCTGGAGGATTACTTCGAAAAACTCCTGCTCTCCCGAAAGGATTTTCCCGACACCAACTGGTGGCCGCGTTTATTGAACGCAACCGGCAAAACCCGGCTGGAGGAACTGGCGTTCTTGTTTTTGCGCGCGAAACGTTCCGTGCCGCCGGAATTGCAGACGCACGCCAGCCTTGATCGTTTCGCCAAGGCCGAGGAGGCCGAGCAGGAATTGAAACTCGTCCAGGAACTGGAGAACTGGCTCTCGCCACCCGCGATGCCGCTGCTCGACACGCCGCGCGCAACCTTGCGAGTTATTTGCAAGGCGAAGCCGGATGACGAAGAACCGTCGCGCCATCGCCTTACCGTGCAATTTCTTTTGTCGCGCCCCCGCACGGGCGAAAAAGCGCGCACGCTACGCGAGATGATCGATCTCGTCGTCCGCGCGACGCACGAGCAGGAACTGTTTCCGCCGACCGACTGGGAGTTCATCCAATGGATCGCCGACACGCACCGCAACCGGCAGGACGGTGCGGACATCTTGATCTTATCGGACGGCGAACTGCTGCAATGGCTCGCGCGCTGGGGCAATACGAACCGCCTCGATTTTTCTGGCACCGGACAGCCGCTGCAATTTCACGGCCAGATCATTTCGCTCGCGCCGCATCTGGAAAACGGCGACAAGGAACTTTCGTTCACGCACCGCTTCGCATTGCCTGGCGGCGAGAACCATTCCGTCGGCGACGCAAAATTTTTCAACCACCAGCCGCCGCTTGCGCTCGTGGGAAACACTTTTTTCCTTTTGCGCAACGCGCCGCCGTCGCGCGTGCTGAAATATCTCGCGCACAAGCCGTCGGTGCCCGTCCGAAAATTAAGCCATCGGCTGCTGTTGCATCTGCGCAAGACGCAGTCGAATCACGGCGTGGACTGGGAAAGTTTGTGTGTCGCACATTCGGCGTCGCCACAATTTGTTTTTGAACTGCTCGACGACACGGTTCGTTTGCGCCTGCTCGCCAAAAGCGGGCGCGACCAAAGCATCTGGTTTTGGAACGGAAACGAATGGGTCGCCAACGACGCGCAAAAACGCCCGCACGACAAACCGGAAATTCTCGACGATGCGCGCCTTGAACCGGCGACGCAGTGGCTTCGCAAACTGGACTGGTTCACGCCCGAGCCCGGCTTGTGGATTGGCGACGCGAATGAAAACTTTCTCGGCTCGCTTGCCGAAGCGTGGGCGTCGCGCCCGGCAAACTCGGAATTTCTCGGCAATGGGGCGTTTCACCGCCTGTTCCTGACGCCGCGACAGCTCAAGCCGAAATTAATCGTCAAGGGCAGCGGCATTGACTGGCTTTCGGTTTCCGCAGAATGGGAGCAAGAGGGTTTGAAATTGAGCAAGGCGGATTTGGAACGACTTGCGACCGCGACCGGACGTTTTGTGAAACTGCCGAATTCCGGCTGGGTCGAACTCGACACCGACGCCGTGCAAGGTGCGCACGAGGCGATGGCCGACATGGGCGTGGATGGTTTGATCGCCGTGCCACAACGCGTCGGCCTGGAAAATGTCGCCCACTTGGATGATGAGGAATTTTCGCGTTTCGCGGAAACGCCCGAAGCGAAGGAATTGCGCAAGCGCGTTTCCGAATTCAAGGGCGTCCCTAGCGTCGAGCTGCCGAAAATGTTGAATGCGGAGCTGCGTCCGTATCAAAAGGACGGGTTCGATTTTCTCGCACATCTCGTCCGCATCAAGCTCGGCGGCATTCTCGCCGACGACATGGGCCTTGGAAAAACGCTACAGACTTTGACTTGGCTTGCGTGGTTGCAGGACCAGAACAAAAAAAACCACAAGCCGTCGCTCGTGATTTGTCCGGCGTCCGTTTTGCACAACTGGCGGCGCGAGGCGGAAAAATTCACGCCGAATTTGAAAGTGCTCGTGCTGGAAAGCGGCGCGGCGCGGCACAATTTGCGCAAGCAGATTCCGCAGCACGATTTGATCGTAACCAATTACGCGCTGCTGCGGCGCGATCTCGAGGAATTTCATAAATTTTCCTTCCGCGCGGTGATTCTCGACGAGGCCCAGTTCATAAAAAATCCGGGCGCGCAGGTCACGCAGTCGGTGAAACAGTTGAAATGCGAAAATAAAATTGCGCTCACCGGCACGCCGCTGGAAAACCGGCTGCTCGACCTGTGGAGCATCGTGGATTTCATCCAGCCCGGTTACCTCGGCAATCAGGAACAATTTTTGGAGACTTACGAGCCGCGTGGTGCAAATGCAGAAAGCGAACAGCGCATTGCGCGCCGCCGTTTATCCGCAAAATTGCGCCCGCTGCTGCTGCGCCGTTTGAAAAAACACGTCGCAAAAGATTTGCCAGACCGCATTGAAGAGCGACGCGACTGCCCACTCGGCGACGAGCAGCGCAAATTGTATCTGGCTGAACTGCGCCGCAGCCGCGATCAGGTGATGAAGGCTGTGGAGACGCAGGGCTTGAACAAATCGAAGATGCACGTCCTCGCCGCGCTGACGCGGTTGCGACAGGTCTGCTGCCACCCATCGCTTGTCGGCAGCGACACGGCGTCTGGCAAAACCGAGACACTTTTTGAATTGCTTGACCCGCTCATTGCCGACGGACAGAAAGTTTTGGTTTTCTCCCAATTTGTCCAAATGCTGCAATTGCTCGAAAAGGATTGTGCAGCCCGACAAATCAAGACGCACATGCTCACCGGCCAGACGAAAGACCGGCAGGCGGTCGTTAATGCATTTCAAAGCGACACAGGAGCAGGCGTCTTCCTTTTGAGTTTGCGCGCGGCGGGAACGGGATTAAATCTGACCAACGCCAGCTATGTTGTGCTTTATGATCCGTGGTGGAATCCGGCAGTGGAGGCGCAAGCCATCGACCGCTCGCATCGCATCGGCCAGACGCAGACGGTGAACGCATATCGTTTGATAGCGCCCGGCACCGTCGAGGAGAAAATCTGGGAACTGCAGCAGAGCAAGGCGCAGACTATCGCCGATGTTCTAGGCGAGGAAGGTTTCGCGCGCAGCCTCACAGCTGTGGATTTGGAATATTTGTTTTCCGAAGACTGATCTCAAGACGACTCATAAAGACATCATTGCGAATTGACGAGCTGGCGGTCACAACAAAAAAAATCCAAGCATGAGCCAGCCAAGATATTCGCCGTTGGGGATTATTTCTATTTTGCTGCTGGGCTTTTGTCTTCGCTGTATACATCTCGAATGTGGACAGGGCTATTATTTCAACATGCAGGGGGACAGCATAGCTGCATATTCGGTCGCCGTGGATTATGCTAATGGAGATCCAAAATCGCAGTATATCGGTCAGCCAAATTTCAATTCGCATTCCAAGCTGCCTGGCCCGCTTTGGACTTTGTTCTGCCTGTGTGGACTGCAACTGGACGGTTCTCCTGAAGGAATCATGGTCGAAATTTTGCTGGTAAACACGTTCACCATATATCTTGCCTACCTTCTGGCTGCTCGGGCAGCCGGACAACTTGCAGGATTATGGACGGCCTTTTTTGTCGCCACTTTTCCACGGGTCGTAGCCTTTTCGGTTTCCGCTTACAATCCCAATCTGATGCCGTTTTTTGGAACCTTGTACTTTCTTGCCTTGTGGCAGGTGGTCCAGCGTGATAATTCGCGCGCTGTTTTCTGGGTTCCATTCATCCCGATGCTGTCCCTACAGTTTCACATGTCCGGGTTCATGTTAATTCCGACCGCAATTGCCGTCGTCATCATCAGCGGCGCACGCCTGAATTATCTGTGGCTGGCTGGCGGAATTTTGTCGGGCTTCTGCATTTACCTGCCATACATAAAAGGAGACATGGCAAACCACTGGCAAAATACCATCGGAATGTTGACAGCGGATTCGGGACATTTTTCAGCGGGTGTGTTGAAGATATTCAGCTCAACGGCCGGGTTTTTGGTCAACTGGTCGCCGGGCTGGATACGCAATGACAGTGAATACGCTGAATTTGGCCGGGCTTGCTTTGGCAGTGAATTTGTCTTATACGGCATTTATGCAATGTTGACCGTCGTGGCTGGGTGGCTGGTCATTGGAGCCTATGTGGAAATTAGAAAATCGTGGTTCGGCTTTCAATGGAGTTCACGCAAGGAATTTTTTAGAACTTCCGGGGTGGCCTTATTATGCATGCTCTTTTCACTGCCAGTGATGTTCTCGTTGCTGGGTGGAAAATCATTTCATGCAAGATATTGTCTTGTCTTCATAATGCCGTTTTTTGGGCTCGTCGGCGTTGGGGCCGCACGCTGGCTGGCGACATCGCCCGGGAAACAAATGTTCCGCTTGATGCTTGTCATAGCAACCCTCGCCAACTTTTGGGTGATGATCGGAACGGACATTTACCAAAAAAACAACATTGAACGAGGGTCTGTCTTTATTCCCAGTTTCCGCAAACTGGAAATAGTTTATCAACAACTAAAAAAACATTCCGGGCCGGACATTCCCATCTCCGTGGATGATACAGCTTACCGTCAATCTCTGCCTGAAAACGACGAATTTCTGCGGGACGCACTTTTGATACGGCAATTTGTCAGCATACGGGAAAAGGAACGCGCTTCAGTTTTGGACAAAAAAAATGTCCCGGTGATCTATAAATTATGCCGGTCGGACGAAATCAGGCCGGACAATCCATCCACCGCCTTTTACGGCAATGGAATAGCGTTTGTCGCGTTGCCGTGACAATAATGTTGCTTTTGGCGGCGGGTAAATCCAATTTGTGACGTGGCAATTTCCTGTCTGTTTTTGATCAACGGCCTGGGTCTTGGCAACAGCACGCGCTGTCATGCGGTGATTGAAAACCTCGCCGCAGCCGGCTGCTCCGTCCATGTGCTGACCTCCGGCAACGGCTTGGCTTATTTCCGGGAACATAACGGCATCGCCTCGCTCGAGGAAATGGCGTCGTTCTATTATTCCGGCACCAACGGCGGCGTCAGCGGCTGGGCCACGCTCAAATCCGTCGGCTCGCTCGCAAAACTCGCCGCCGCCAAGCGCGCCCGGCTGCGCGAAATCATCGAAAAAGTCCGGCCCGACATCGCGGTGATTGATTCCGAATACGCCATCGGCCCGCTTCGCAAGCAGGGAATTCCCATCGTCGCCATCAACAATTCCGAGGTCGTCGTCACCCAATTTTTGAAACACCGCCGCGAAGCGCAAGGCGTCAGAAGCCATTTCTGGTTCGTCGAATTTTCCGATTACCTTTTCCACCGGAAATTTGCCGACCTGATTTTAAGCCCGTTTCCGCTGCGCACACCCACGCGCCATCCGAAATTCCGCCGCATCGGACTGATTGTCCGCCGCGCCGTCCGCGAAATCGCCGCGCCCGCTCCCGAACTCAAGCCGCGCCAGTTGCGCACGGTCGTCTTCATGTTGAGCGGGTCCGTCCACGCCACGCAGGTCAATTTTGCCGGGCGCGAATTTCCATTCGCGGTCGAAGTCGTCGGGCGCGCGGGCGAATCGCATGGCAACGTGACGTTTCACGGACGCCAGATGAACAATCTCGCGCTGCTCGCCCGCGCCGACGCATTCGTCATCAACGGCGGCTATTCCGCGCTGTCGGAAGCCTTCGCGTTTCGCAAACCGACGTTCGTGCTGCCCGTGCCCGGCCACGCCGAGCAGTTCATCAACGCCAGCCTGGCCGCCGACCTCGGCCTCGGATTCAAGGTGAACGAAAAAAACCTGCTCGACAAACTTTTGGAAATGCACCGTCAGGATTCCTGGATCGGACGCCAGCCGATGCCGCCAAAATTTGAGATCAACGGCGATGTGGAAGCCGCCGAGGCAATTCTCGCCTTGGTCGCCGAGCGCCGCCGGCAATCTGCGGCAGTTTTTCAGACCAAAAGCAGCCCGTCCGGCGCTTGAAGTGATTCACTCGTATCGCAGCGATTCAATCGGGTCGAGGTTCGCCGCCTTCCATGCCGGATAA
>Ga0182013_10000673_pt1 | contig 47114 bp, 44 predicted proteins | sample 612S2MmetaG_FD_120487 | JGI IMG/M metagenome (GOLD analysis project Ga0182013, IMG submission 120487) | Permafrost microbial communities from Stordalen Mire, Sweden - 612S2M metaG | ecosystem: Environmental > Terrestrial > Soil > Wetlands > Permafrost | place: Sweden: Stordalen | collected...
CCCGCCAGCGGCAGTGCTACGAGCAGCCAGGTGAAGTGAGTCATCGTGGCGGTCTTAGCCTTTGAGTAGGTTCGCGTCGTCGACCGACGCCGATTTGCGGGCACGGAAAATCGTCATGATGATCGCCAGGCCGATGACGACCTCGCAGGCGGCCACCACCATGGTGAAGAACGCGATCATCTGCCCGTCCAGTTGGCCCTGCAGCCGCGCGAACGTGACGAACGCCAGATTGACGGCGTTGAGCATCAGCTCGACGCACATGAACATCACGATGGCGTTGCGCCGCAACATCACTCCCGCGGCACCGATGGTAAACAGCAGCGCCGACAGGTAGAGGTAGTTGGCCGGGTTCACGATGCACCGCCTTTACCAGACGCGGGGATAGCCTCACGGGGAGCGGTCGGCGCGCCGTCGGCACCGCGGCTTTGCAGTATCGACGAGACCGACAATTCCGAGTAAGAGCCGTCGGCGAGCAGCGCTGCCGAATCCACTGCGTTTCGGCGCGCGTACACACCCGGGCCGGGCAGCGGGGTGGGACGCCCGACACCACGGAATCGCTCTTCGGAGAGTTCGCGCTGGCTCTTGCGGTGCTCAAAGCGCTCCCGGTGGGCCAGCACCATGGCTCCGACCGCCGCGGTGATCAGCAGTGCGCTGGTCAACTCGAAAGCCCACAGATATCGGGAAAAGATCAGCGCAGCCAGGCCTTCGACGTTGCCGTTGGCGTTGGCCGCGGTCAGTCCGGTGTAAGTTCTCGTCGTCACGGCGCCGATTGCGGCGATCAGCAGAATGCCGAATGCCAGGCCGGTCACGACGCCGGCGACCCGCTGTCCGCGCAGCGTTTCCTTGAGCGATTCCGCCGAGTCCACGCCGATCAGCATCAGCACGAACAAGAACAGCATCATCACCGCGCCGGTGTAGACCACGACTTGAACGACACCCAGAAACAGTGCGTCCTGGACCATGTAGAAGACCGCCAGGCTGAGCATCGTCATTGCCAGGAACATCGCGGAGTACACCGCGTTGACCGCCAGCACTACTCCGAGCGCGCCGACCAGCGCCAGCGCACCCAGCACCCAGAACGCCACCGCTTCGCCTGTGGAAGTGTGCACGATCACTGCTTCCCCCAAATCAGAAGCCAGGTTAGCGGTCATTGGTCCTCTCCCGCGTTCTTGTTCTCGCGCAGGCCATGTGCGGTGATGTTGCCCTGGTAGTAGTCCTTGTCGGTAGCGCCCTCGGCCCGCGGGTGGGGCGGCGCCAGCATGTCCTGCAGCAGCGGGGCCAGCAGCCGGTCCTTCTCGTAGATCAAGTCGGCGCGGTTGTCGTCGGCCAACTCGTAGTCGTTGGTCATCGTCAGCGCCCGGGTGGGGCACGCCTCGATGCACAGCCCGCAACCAATGCAGCGCAGGTAGTTGATCTGGTAGACGCGGCCGTAGCGTTCGCCCGGGGAAAACCTTGCCTCGTCCGTGTTGTCGGCGCCCTCGACGTAGATCGCGTCAGCCGGGCACGACCAGGCGCACAGCTCGCACCCGATGCATTTCTCCAGGCCATCCGAGTACCGGTTGAGCTGGTGGCGGCCGTGGTAGCGCGGTTTGACCGGACCGGGCTTCTCCGGATACTGCTCGGTGATCCTCTTCTTGAACATCGAACCGAACGTCACGCCGAAGCCGGCGACGCCGGCAAGGAATTTAGGCACTTGCTTTCTCCTTGCTCGCGACGGCCTTCTGACCCGGAAGCGGCGGTGTCGGGAACGCCGGTCCGGCGGCGACGATCGCGGCGGCCTGTTCGCGGCGCAGCCGCCTGAGTTTCCTGCCACTCGCGGCGGCGAACGGTTTGCGCAAGGACAGCACCAGGATCACGGCAAAGACCGCGCTGCAGATCACCAGAGCCGTCGTCCAGTGCTCGTAGCCCTGGTTGCGCAGCGTGCGGATGACCGCCGCGATCAGCACCCAGACCAGCGACGCGGGGATCAGCAGTTTCCAGCCCAATGCCATGAACTGGTCGTAGCGCAACCGGGGCAGGCTGCCTCGCAGCCAGATGTAGATGAACAGGAAGGTCCACATCTTGGCGGTGAACCAGAGCAGCGGCCACCAGCCGGTGTTGGCTTCCGACCACATGTTGATCGGCCAGGGAGCATGCCAGCCGCCGAAGAACATCACGGTCGCGAGCGACGAAACCGTCATCATGTTGACGTATTCGGCAAGCATGAATATCGCGAACTTCAGCGAGGAGTACTCGGTGTGGAAGCCGGCGACGAGTTCGCCCTCGGCCTCCGGCAGGTCGAATGGGGCGCGGTTGGTTTCGCCCACCATCGAGATGAGGTAGATCACGAACGACGGCAGCAGCAGGAATATGTACCAGACCCGGTCCTGCGCGCTGACGATCTCCGACGTCGACATGGTGCCGGCGAACAGGAAGACGGCCGCGAACGACAGCCCCATCGCCACCTCGTAAGAGATGACCTGGGCGGTCGATCGGACACCGCCGAGTAGCGGGTAGGTGGACCCGGACGACCAACCGGCGAGCACGATGCCGTACACCCCGATCGCCGACAGGCCCAGGATGAACAGCACCGCGACGGGCAGGTCGGTCAGCTGCAACGGAGTCCGGTGACCGAAAACCGACACCTCGGGGCCGAACGGGATGAACGCGAACGCGGTGAACGCAGGGACCACCGAGATGACCGGCGCCGTCATGTACACGAACCAGTCGACTCCGCTGGGGGTGATGCTCTCCTTGAGTGCCAGCTTGATCCCGTCGGCCAGACTCTGCGCGATGCCCCACGGCCCCGCCCGGTTGGGGCCGGGCCGCAGCTGCATCCAGCCCAGGATCTTGCGCTCGGCCAGGATTGCAACCAGCACGTTGAGCATGAGGAACACGAAGATGGCCAGCGCTTTGCCCACTACCAGCCACCAGGGATCGTGTCCGAAGGCAGTCATATGCGCCGCTCCTCCTCATCGCTTCGCTCTGCATTGTCGCCGGCGGTCATACGTCCGCTCCGCTCTTCGCCGAGACCTTGACCAAGCTGCCCACCGTCACGCCAAGCTGGCGCTGTACCGCCGAACCCGGCGAGTTCAGCGGGAGCCAGACCACCCGGTCGGGCATGTCGGTGACCGCCAGCGGCAGGGTGATTGAGCCGCGATCGGTGCTGACGGTGACTGCGGCGCCGTCAGCGGCGCCGATTTCCGTCGCCGTACCGGCCGACAGCCGTGCCACCGGTGTGCGCGCGGTACCGGCCAGATGCGGTTCGCCGTCTTGCAGGCGGCCGCGGTCGACCAGCATTCGCCAGCCGGTCAGCACCGCTTCACCCGCCCCGGGTTGGGCCGGTTGAGTGACCGCGACCTGGGGGCCGCCGACACGTTTGCCATCCCAGGCGCCCAGCGCGGCCGCTTCCTCGCGGGCTGCCTCGACGCCAGACATCCCCAGGTAGACGCCCATTTCGTCGGCCAGCGCGTCGAGCACCTGGTAATCCGACCGACTCGCCTGCTGGGTGCTTCCGTGCAATGCGGGAGCAAAAGCTCGAAAGCGGCCCTCCCAGTTGACGAAGGTGCCGGACTTCTGTGTCGTCGGGGCGACCGGAAACACGATGTCAGCGCGCTCGGTGACGGCGCTGTGCCGCAGCTCCAGGCTGACCACAAAGCTTGCGGCATCCAGCGCGGCCAGCACCGCTTCGGGATCGGCGAAGTCGTCGGGTTCGATGCCGCCGACCAGCAGTGCGCCCAGGGACCCGTCGGCGGCGGCAGCGAGGATGCCGTCAACGTCACGTCCTGCGGCAGTGGGCAATTCGTCCACATTCCAGGCCGCGGCAACCTGCGCCCGGGCTGCGTCGTCGGCGACCGGACGGCCACCGGGCAGCAATGTGGGCAGCGCGCCGGCCTCCAGCGCGCCGCGTTCGCCGGCCCGTCGCGGTACCCAGGCCAGCCGGGCCCCGGTGGCGTCGGCGAGCCGGGCGGCGGCAGAGAACCCGCCCGCAACGGTGGCCAGGCGTTCCCCGACCATGATGACGGCGCCGGGCGTGGCCAGCAGATCGCCTAATTCACCGGTGGCCAGCCCGTCCAGTGTCGAAGCCTCTGCGCCGGGAGCGGTCTGCAGTAAGCGGCCGGACATCTTTTCCAGCGCGCGCGTAGCGAATGGGGCGACCGCGTAGACCGGGAGGCTGTGCTTGCGGGCCGCCTTGCGCAGCCGCAGGAACACGATGGGCGACTCGTCTTCGGGTTCGAAGCCGACCAGCAACACCACCGGTGCCGTTTCCAAGTCTGAATAGCTGACCGTCACCGGCCGGCCCGCGACCCGGGCAGCCAGGAATTCGGCCTCCTCCGGCGAGTGGGGACGCGCGCGGAAATCGATGTCGTTGCTGTCCAACGTGATTCGAGCGAACTTGGAGTAGGCGTAGGCGTCCTCCCAGGTCGCCCTGCCCCCGACCAGCACTCCCGTGCGGCCGCGGGCCGCCTCCAGTCCCTTGACCGCGGTGGCGATCGCATGGGACCAGGACGCGGGTTGTAGCGAGCCGTCGGCGTTCCGCATCAGGGGAGTGGTGATCAGGTCCGGTTGGGTCGCGTAGCGGAACGCCCACCGGCCTTTGTCGCAGTTCCACTCTTCGTTGACTTCGGGATCGTCACCGGCGAGCCGACGGAGCACCTTGCCCCGGCGGTGGTCGGTGCGCTGTGCGCATCCCGACGCGCAGTGCTCGCACACGCTCGGGCTGGAGACCAGGTCGAACGGGCGGGCCCGGAACCGGTAGGCGGTCCCTGTCAGCGCGCCAACCGGGCAGATCTGCACCGCGTTGCCCGAGAAATATGAATCGAACGGCTCGTTGGCGTAGATGCCGACCTGCTGCAAGGCGCCGCGCTCTTGCATGTCGATGAACGGATCGCCGGCGATCTGCTCGGAGAACCGGGTGCAACGTGCGCACAAGATGCAGCGCTCGCGATCCAGCAAGACCTGCGAGGAGATGTTGATCGGCTTGGCGAAGGTGCGCTTGACGTCTTCGAAACGAGAGTCGTCGCGGCCGTTGGACATTGCCTGGTTCTGCAGCGGGCATTCGCCGCCCTTGTCGCACATCGGGCAGTCCAGCGGATGGTTGATCAGCAGCAGCTCCATCACGCCGTGCTGGGCCTGGTCGGCCGCCTCCGAGGTCAGTTGTGTGCGCACCACCATTTCGTCCGTCGCCACGATGGTGCACGACGCCATTGGTTTGCGCTGCCCCTCGACCTCGACCAGACACTGCCGGCAGGCACCGACCGGATCCAGCAGCGGGTGGTCGCAGAAGCGCGGGATCTGGATGCCCACCAACTCGGCCGCGCGAATCACCAGAGTTCCCTTGGGAACAGTGACTTCGACGTCGTCGATGGTCAGCGTCACCATGTCCGGTCGACTCAGCTCATCGCCGGTTTCGGTCTTGGCCGCACTAGTCATGAGCGCCGCTCCTCCTCATCGCTTCGCTCTGCATCGTCACTGCGCGCGTCATCGGGTCCCGTCCCTTTCGCGCTATCGACGGTCAGCATGGAGTCTCGCGGGTCGAACGGGCATCCGCCGCCCTCGATGTGGGCGATGTACTCGTCGCGGAAGAGCGCGATAGACGACAGCACCGGGCTGGCTGCACCATCGCCCAACGCGCAGAACGACTTTCCGTTGATGGCGTTGGCAATGTCCACAAGTTTGTCGATATCCTCGAGGCTGGCTGGGTTGGTTTTCGAGCCGGTTTCCAGTCGCTCGTAGATCTGGTCCAGCCAAAAGGTGCCCTCCCGGCAAGGAGTGCATTTGCCGCACGACTCGTGCTTGTAGAACTCGGTCCAGCGCCACACCGCGCGCACCACGCACGTGGTTTCGTCGAAGATTTCCAGCGCCTTGGTCCCCAGCATCGAGCCGGCGGCAGCCACGCCCTCGTAGTCCATCGGCACGTCCAGATGCTCGTCGGTCAGCAAAGGTGTCGACGAGCCCCCGGGAGTCCAGAACTTGATCCGGTGCCCAGCGCGCACGCCGCCCGCGTAGTCGAGCAACTCGCGCAACGTGATACCCAGCGGGGCCTCGTACTGGCCGGGGCGGGTGACGTGACCGGACAGCGAATACAGCGTGAAGCCAGGCGATTTCTCGGTGCCCATCGATCGGAACCACTCGACGCCGTTGAGAATGATCGGCGGCACACTGGCGATCGTCTCGACGTTGTTGATCACCGTCGGGCAGCCGTAGAGCCCGGCGACGGCGGGGAACGGCGGCCGCAGTCGCGGCTGCCCGCGCCTGCCCTCCAGCGAATCGAGCAGTGCGGTTTCCTCGCCGCAGATGTATGCGCCCGCACCGGCGTGCACCACCAACTCCAGGTCGAAGCCGGAGCCGGCGATATCGCGGCCCAGGAAGCCGGCAGCGTAGGCCTCGGCCACCGCGTTCTGCAGTCGGCGCAGTATTGGCAGTACTTCGCCGCGCACGTAGATGAACGCGTGGCTCGCCCGGATCGCGTAGGCGGCAATGATGACGCCTTCGACGAGTATGTGCGGTGTCGCCAGCATCAGCGGGATGTCTTTGCACGTACCAGGTTCGGACTCGTCGGCGTTGACTACCAGGTAGTGCGGCTTGGCGGCCGCGCCGCTGTCACCCTGCGGAATGAACGACCACTTCGTGCCGGTGGAGAAGCCCGCGCCGCCGCGCCCGCGCAACCCCGAATCCTTTACGGCGCCGATCACCGCGTCGGGCTCCATCGCCAGGGCCTTCTTCAATGCCTTGTACCCGTCATGGCGTTGGTACGTCGCCATGGTCCACGACTCGGGGTCATCCCAGTAACTGCTGAGCACCGGGGTCAACGGCGTTGCCTCGGGCGTAGTCGCAGCGGTGGTCATGACTGGCCCTCCGGAGCCGTCGGGGCCTGCATGCCGTGTTCCTTTGCCACCGCAAGCCCGGCCAGCGTCGCCGCGCCGGCTCCGCCCTGGCCCTCGTCCGGACGCTCATCGGGCAGGCCCGCAAGGATCCGCGATGCCTCGCGGAAGCTGCACAGCGGCGCAGCCCCCCGGGTGGGGGCCTTGGGGCTACCCGCTCGCAGTGAGTCGATGAGTTCGCGCGCCGACTCTGTCGTCTGGTTGTCGTAGAACTCCCAGTTGACCATCATCACCGGCGCGAAATCACAGGCGGCGTTGCATTCGATGTGTTGCAGGGTGACGGCGCCGTCGGGCGTGGTCCCGTCGTGGCCGATGCCGAGATGTTCCTTGAGGCTGTCGAAGATGGCATCGCCGCCCATGACCGCGCACAGCGTGTTCGTGCAGACACCGACCAGATAATCGCCCGTGGGGCCGCGGCGGTACATCGAGTAGAAGCTTGCGACCGCCGACACCTCGGCCCCGGTCAATCCCAGTTGCGTGGCGCAGAATTCCATTCCTGCCGGGGTGATGTAGGAGTCCTCGGATTGCACCAAGTGCAGCAGCGGCAACAGCGCGGACCGCTTGTTTGGGTAGCGACCGATGATCTCCTTGGCGTCGACCTCCAGCCGCGCCTGCACCTCTGGTGAATACGACCGCGGAGCGCCCTCAACCACGAACTGGTGCGGCTCTTCGGGTGGTGGGCCAAGCCGGATGAAGACCCGCTCGCCGTTGCTGCCTGCGCCTGGCGCTGTCACCGGTCGACCCCTCCCATTACCGGGTCGATGCTGGCGACCGCGGAGATCAGGTCGGCGACCATCCCGCCCTCACACATCGCGGCGACCGCCTGCAGATTGGTGAAGGAAGGGTCCCGGTAATGGACCCGGTACGGGCGGGTGCCGCCGTCGCTGACCATGTGTGCTCCGAGCTCCCCGCGCGGCGATTCGACCGCTACGTATACCTGGCCCGCCGGAACGTGGATACCCTCGGTGACCAGCTTGAAGTGGTGGATCAACGCCTCCATCGAGCCGCTCATGATCTTCTCGATGTGCTCCGGCGAGTTACCCATGCCGTCGGGGCCCACCTTCAGGTCGGCCGGCCAGGCGATCTTGCGGTCCTCGACCATGGTCGGGCCGGGTTGCAACTTGTCCAGGCACTGCTCGACGATCTTGACCGACTCCCACATCTCGTTGACGCGAATGATGTAGCGCCCGTAGGCGTCACAACCGTCAGCGGTTATCACGTCGAATTCGTAGTTCTCGTACCCGCAGTAGGGTTCGCTCTTGCGGAGGTCGTGCGGCAGCCCGGTGGAACGCAGGATCGGCCCGGTGATGCCGAGTGCCATGCATCCGGCCAGGTCCAGGTAGCCGACGTCCTCGGTGCGCGCCTTCCAGATGGCGTTCGCGCTGAGCAGATCGCCCATCTCGCGTATCGCGTCCCGCAACGGGGGGAGGGCCTCGGAGATCTCGGTCTTCGCGTTCGGCGGCAGATCCTGCGCGACGCCGCCGGGGCGGATGTAGGCGCTGTTCATCCGTAACCCGGTGATGGATTCGAACAGGGTGAGGATAATTTCGCGCCCTCTGAAGCCGGTGAACATCGGGGTCATGGCGCCGAGCTCCATGCCGCCGGTGGCGAGCGCGACCAGATGCGACGAGATCCGGTTGAGTTCCATCATCAGCACGCGGATGACGTTGACGCGTTCGGGTATCTCGTCGGTGATGCCGAGCAGCTTCTCCACGCCCAGGCAAAAGACGGTCTCGTTGAAAAACGGCGACAGGTAGTCCATCCGGGTCACGAAGGTGACGCCCTGGGTCCAGTAGCGGTATTCGAGGTTCTTCTCGATCCCGGTGTGCAGGTAGCCGATTCCGCACCGAGCCTCGGTGACCGTCTCTCCCTCGATCTCGAGGATCAGCCGCAGCACGCCGTGGGTGGACGGATGCTGCGGGCCCATGTTGACGACGATGCGCTCGCCTGGGTCGGCGTTGCGGGCGGCCTGGACGACGTTGTCCCAGTCCTGGCCTCCGGCAACGAGAACGGTTTGAGTGTCGGTCATTTGACCTCTTTTTCCGACAATTTGCACTCTTTTTCAGACATCAGTTGTAGCCCCTCCGCTCGTCGGGCGGAGGTATCTGCGCGCCCTTGTATTCGACCGGGATGCCGCCAAGCGGGTAGTCCTTACGTTGCGGATGCCCCTGCCAGTCGTCGGGCATCTCGATCCTGGCGAGCGACGGATGCCCGTCGAAGATGATCCCGAAGAAATCGTAGGTCTCGCGCTCGTGCCAGTCGCTGGTCGGATAGACGCCGTAGAGCGTGGGGATGTGCGGATCACCATCCGGCGCAGACACTTCCAGCCGGATTCGCCGATTGTGGGTGATCGACTGCAGCGGGTACACGGCGTGCAATTCCCGGTCCGTTTCGTGCGGGTAGTGCACGCCACTGACGCCCAGGCACAGCTCGAAACGCAGCGCCGGTTCGTCGCGGAGGCGCTGGGCGACCTGCGGCAGCAGGTCCCGGCGCACATGCAGAGTGAGCTCGCCGCGATCCACCACTACCGTCTCGATCGCGTCGTCCGGGTCGACGCCCGCGCCCTTCAGCACGTCGGCGAGGTTGTCGACGACCTCATCGAAGTAGCCGCCGTACGGTCGGGGGCTACTGCCCGGGAGTGCGACCTCGCGCACCAGCCGCCCGTATCCGGACGTGTCGCCGGAGCCGGTGACACCGAACATGCCGTGGCGAACGTTGATCACTTCCGCTGCGGCGGCGGCCGCGGCATCCGCTGCACTGATGGCTGCTTGTTTCGGGTCGTGATCCGGTGAGCTCATCGCAGCAGGCCAAGCATCTCGATCGTCGGCCTAGCCCCCAGCGCCGCCTGCTCGGCTTCGGCGATGGCGGTCTCCCGGTTGACGCCCAGCGGCATTTCCTGAATCTTCTCGTGCAGCTTGAGGATTGCGTGCATCAGCATCTCCGGGCGCGGCGGACAGCCGGGGAGGTAGATGTCGACCGGAACGATGTGGTCCACGCCCTGCACGATCGCGTAGTTGTTGAACATCCCGCCGGACGACGCGCATACCCCCATGGCCAGCACCCACTTCGGCTCGGCCATCTGGTCGTAGATCTGGCGCAATACCGGCGCCATCTTCTGACTGACCCGTCCGGCGACGATCATCAGGTCGGCCTGGCGCGGCGTCGCCGAGAACCGTTCCATGCCGAATCGTGCGATGTCGAACCTTGGTCCTGCGGTTGCCATCATCTCGATGGCGCAGCACGCCAGCCCGAACGTCGCCGGCCACAGCGAGTTCTTGCGGACGTAGCCGGCCACCTTCTCGACCGTCGACAGCAGAATGCCGCCGGGTAGTTGTTCTTCCAGGCCCACGACTTACCTCAATCCCACGTCAGGCCGCCGCGGCGCCACACATACGCGTAGGCCACGAAAACCGTGAGCATGAACACCACCATTTCGACGAGCGCGAACGTCCCCAGTGCGTCGTAACTGACCGCCCAGGGATACAAGAACACAATTTCGATGTCGAAGACGATAAACAGCATTGCGGTCAGGTAATACTTCACCGGGAACCGCTGTCCGGCCGTCGCGTGCGGGCCGCTGACCGGGGTCTCGGTGGGCTCGATTCCGCACTCGTAGGCGGCCATCTTGGACTTGTTGTAACGGGACGGGCCGGCCAGGCTCGCGATCACGACTGAGCCGATGCCGAACGCAGCGGCGATGGCCGCTAGCACCAGGATGGGTATGTACGCGTTCAATTCGCTCCATCCGTCGAACGGGGCCACCAGTGCGGTGGCCGGGGGGCGGTGGCTGGGCTGCTGTGACGGAACGGGTCTATTTCCCGTCACAGTGATCATCAACATAGCGTCGTGATGGTCGGTGCGCTTGCTCGGGGTGAATGTTATCTCCCCGGTTGTAGTTTCGTCGCGTCCGAGCGCGTTCTCACGGCGCGCTAACGGAGGGGATTCGGCGGTCAGCGAAGCCGCATGAGCCGTTTCGGATCAGATTTCTCGGAGGCCTGAAAGTATTTGGCCGGTAGCGGATCTACGGATTGGCTGCACGGCAGCGTTTCCGTATCGTCGCAGGTAAGGGCGGCAATTGCTGGTAACGGGCCGTCTGGTCGCCGCAAGGCCGCCGCAAGTCAGGCGTGTCGGTTCGCGCATCCCAGCTAAACAACAGCGCATTCGGAAGGACTGGGCCACCAGCCATTCGGTGTTCTGGTCGGAGGCCAATTCTTTGCACGCCGTTAATCTGTCCGCGCGCCCGCGAGGTAGTTAGCGAGGCTAAGCAGCGGGTGCCCGCAGTAAGTCGAGCACGGTGCGGCCCAACACGATGGGGTCGAGCGGATGCGACACCGCGCCTTCGGCGCGCGACCAGTTGGCCAGCCACGCATCGTCGGGGCGACCGGTGAGCACAACGATCGGTGGGCAGACCGCAAGTTCGTCCTTGAGTTGTTTCGCGATTCCCATGCCGCCGGTGGGCGTGGCCTCGCCGTCGAGGATGGCCAAGTCAATGCCACCTTCGTCCATCGTGCGAATCACGATCGGGCCGGTAGCGACCTCGACGTAGTTCAACTCGGGCAGATCAGGATGCAGGTGCTTGCCCAGTGCCCGCATCACTGTTTCGCGGGTTTGGACGTTGCTGCTGTAGACGAGTATCCGCAGGGCGATTGTGGAGTCGGGCACGTTGCAGATGGTACTGCTAACGCGCCGGTCTTACTGGGTTGCCCGGACGAAGGTGCAACTGCGGCTGCCGTCGCCGCCGTTCCCAGAGCCTGTTCCAGCCCAGCCCGAACTGGGGCCGATCGATCTTCGCTTCGCCGGATATCTGCACCGATCCATCGTTGTGTTCGGCGACCCTGACGGGGCAGCGGACGAACCAGCGAAAGGATCACGAGGTCGGCGTCGCCGTGGTGGGACAGGTCCATGGTGGTGGTCATCGGTTGGATCCCGAATGGCGCGCCGCGCCCTGGGTGCTCCGATACTGGCGCGCGGCCGCGACCAGGCGTTCGGCGGTGCCGGGCGAGCCGCTCCAGTGAGTGTGCAGATATGACGCGTGCACATTGCCGCGGACGAAGCCCTCGGTCACAGCGGAGCCTCGGGCGGTCCACGACCAGGCGTTCGCGCCAGCGTCGGCCGTCCGTACTGCGGTGCGATGGAATTCGTGGCCGTGCACCCGTGATCCCTCGGCCGCGATGGGCGAATCGGTTCGGGCGACGGCGGCGCGGTAACCCAGGGTCAGCCGATCGGTCATCTCGGTATCGATGTCGAGGACGGCGCACATGGGTTGGTCGTTCAACCTCCGGGACAGGTAGAGCAGTCCGGCGCACTCGGCGAGAACGGGCGCGCCAAGGGCCGCGAGTTCGGCCACATGGGACCGGAGGGTCGCATTGGCCGACAGGTCGACGGCGTGGATCTCGGGGAATCCGCCCCCGATGAGGACGCCATCCACGTTTGGCGGAAGCTTTTCGTCGCGAAGGGGGTCGAAGCTGACGACCTCGGCCCCGGCGCAGGTCAGCAGCTCGGGGTGCTCGGCGTACCCGAAGGTGAACGCGGTGCCAGCCGCCACGGCTATCCGCGTCGTCGGGGCGACGGGCGGTGTTGTCTCGTCTACTTGCTCGGCGATGGGTCCGGCGGTCGCGGCGATACGCACCAAGGCGTCGAGGTCGACGCTGGACGTGACCGCTGCGCCGAGTGCCTCGACTGCGGCTCGGGCCTGGGGCTGGCGTTCGGCGGCCGGGATCAGCCCGAGATGTCGCGACGGCACGGTGAGCGCGTCCTGACGGTGGACGGCACCGAGGACCGGGATTCCGGTCGGCTCGACGGCGGCTCGCAGCAGTTGCGCGTGGTACTCGGAGCCGACCTGGTTGAGGATCACGCCGGCCAGGCGGACGCGGGGGTCGAATGTCGCGAACCCGTGCAGCAGCGCGGCGACCGACGAGCCGACCCCCGACGCGTCGACGACCAGGATGATCGGAGCGTTGAGGAGCCGTGCGACGTGGGCCGTCGAGGCGAAGTCGCCGCCGACCGGTGAGCCGGGCCCGCTCGCGCCGTCGAACAGCCCCATGACGCCCTCGATCACCGCGATGTCAGCCGGTGTCGGCGTGCGGGCGCCGTGCCGGAACAGCGGCACGATGCGGTCCTCGCCGACCAGCCACGGGTCGAGGTTGCGGCCAGGGCGTCCAGCGGCCAGACCGTGGTAGCTGGGATCGATGTAATCCGGGCCCACCTTGTGCGGAGAGACCGTCAGACCGCGGCTCCGCAGTGCTGCGAGTAGCCCGGTCGCGATCGAGGTCTTCCCGTGGCCGCTACCAGGCGCAGCGATCACGACCCGAGGAATCCCTACCATTCGATGCCGCGCTGGCCCTTCTGTCCGGCGTCCATGGGGTGCTTGATCTTGGTCATCTCGACGACCAGATCAGCGGCCTCGATGAGATCGGGATGTGCGTCGCGGCCGGTGATCACCACGTGCTGATGACCCGGTCGCGTGGTGAGTGTGTCGACGACGTCGGATGCATGGATCCAACCCCACTTCATGGGGTAGGTGAACTCGTCCAGGACGTACATGCCGAAACGCTCCGACGCGAGATCACGTTTGATCTGCTGCCAGCCTTCGCGGGCGTTGGCGGCGTGATCGTCGGGGTCACCCCGCTGGATCCAGGACCAGCCCTCGCCCATCTTCTGCCAGACGACCTCGCCGCCCTCGCCAGTCTGTTCGTGCACGTGGCCGAGCGCGCGCAGCGCCGCCTCTTCACCCACGCGCCATTTGGCGCTCTTGACGAACTGGTAGACGCCGATTCCCCAGCCCTGATTCCAGCCGCGGAGCGCTAGACCGAACGCAGCGGTCGACTTCCCTTTCATGGGGCCGGTATGCACGATGAGCAGCGGACGGTTGCGACGCTGTTTGGTGGTCAGACCGTCGTCGGGAACAGTCTCGGGAACGCCCTGGGGCATGGTCAGGCCGCCTCTCGGTAGGAGCGGACCGTGCCGGCCAGGCCGTCCGCGGAGAGCTGTTCGGGACGCAGGCAGGGGGCGCCGAGGGTGTCAGCCAAGGCCGCGGCCAGACCGAGCCGGATCGGCCCGGATTCGCAGTCGATGACGATGGCCGCGACGCGGGATCGTCGAAGTAGGGCCGCCGCCGCGAACGGTTCGGCTCCTGAGGTGTGCCGACCGTCGGTGACCACAACGACCAACGCCCGCCGCTGGGGATCGCGCAGGTGCTCGCGTTGCACCGTCGCGTACACCTCCAACAGGCCGGCGGCGAGCGGTGTCCGCCCACCGGTCGGCATGCTTTCCAGCCGGGCGGCGGCGGCTTCGACCGACGAGGTCGGAGGCAGGAGCACCTCGGCTTCTGCCCCACGGAACGCGATCAGTCCCACCTTGTCCCGACGCTGGTAGGCGTCGAGCAGCAGCGACAGCACGGCCCCCTTCACCGAGGCCATGCGTCGCTGCGCAGCCATGGATCCGCTGGCATCGACCGCGAACAGCACGAGGTTCGACTCGCGTCCTTCGCGCCGACGCTCACGCAGGTCGTCGTGCCTCAACACCAGCCCGGCGCCGTGTCGCCCGCGCTGACGTTGGTGGGGCGCGCTGGCCATGAGGGTGGCCGGGAGATGAAGGTCGTGTAGCGGGCCCGCAGGCCGACGCGCTCCGATCGTCCGGCCGCCGTCGGTATAGGCCCGCGAGCGGCGCCCGTCGGCCCCGGTGCCCTTGCCGGGTGCCTCGAGCCGGCGAGTGCGGAAGGTGGCGCCGCTGCCGACGACGGACTCACGAGCGCCCGCGCCGGACGGACCGTCGTTCGGTTGGCCAGCTGGTGCGTCGCCATCTCCCGACTGGCTCGGTGTGCTCTCGGTCTCGTCGGGGGTCGGAGCCGAGGCGGGCGGTTCGGGGTCGGGTTCATCATCGGGCTCCGGGCCGAGCGCGTCGTCGAGGCGCTGTTCGTCGTCCGGGCTCAGCCCGGGTGCGTCGAAGGGATTGCGACGACGGCGGTGCGGCAGAGCGAGGCGCGCCGCAACTCGGATGTCCTCGCGGGCGACCTCATCGACCCCGCGCCAGGCGGCATGCGCCGCGGCAGCCCGCGCGATCACGATGTCGGCCCGCAGCCCGTCCACGTCGAAGGCCGCGCAGATGGTGGCGATCTGCTCAAGAGCCGCGTCGTCGAGCACGACTGCACCGACCTGGGCCTGGGCCTTGACGATCGTCTCGGCCAAGGCTGATTGCTCGCCGGCGAAGCGAGCCGAGAATCGCGCCGGATCGGCGTCGAACGCCAGGCGGCGCCGGACGACCTCAGCCCGAAGCTCGGGTTCGCGCGGCGCCGACACCTCCACCGTGAGGCCGAAGCGGTCTAGTAGCTGGGGGCGCAGCTCGCCCTCTTCGGGGTTCATCGTGCCGACCAGCAGGAATCGGGCGGAGTGCCGTACGGAGACGCCTTCCCGCTCCACGTAGTTCGTGCCCAGCGCAGCGGCGTCGAGCAGCAGGTCGACGAGATGGTCGTGCAGCAGGTTGACCTCGTCGACGTAGAGCACGCCGCGGTGGGCGGCGGCGAGCAAGCCGGGTTGAAATGTCGTCACGCCCTGGGTCAACGCCCGTTCGACGTCGAGCGATCCGGTCAGCCGGTCGTCTGTCGCCCCGACCGGAAGTTCGACCAGCCGGCTCGGCCGCAGTTGGGCCACAGCGGCCGGCGGGTGCGGGCCGTCGGGGCACTGGGGGTCTGGCGCGGCCGGGGAGCAGGAGAAGCGGCAACTGGCGATCACTTCGACCGGCGGCAGAATCGCGGTGAGAGCACGGACGGCCGTCGACTTGGCTGTGCCTTTTTCGCCCCGGATGAGCACGCCGCCGATCGCGGGCGAAATGGCGTTGAGGATGAGGGCCAGGCGCATGTCGTCCATGCCGACGACCGCGCTGAACGGAAACTGGTCTTGGACGCTAGGAACGGTCCCGGTCACGACCACAGCCCTTCACACGGCAGGCATCCGCGCCTGCCGTCAGCGACGACCACCGGGCAAGAACTCGGTGGCAAGGCTGCCGATGTCCTGGCCCCCGACCCCTGCTAGAGAGCTCGGCCCGCACCGGTGTTCCACAACAGCCGTTCGCCGCCGATCGTCTCACAGCAGTACTGCACACTGTGAGCCGTGCCCACCCGCTCAGTAACTGTCGTCGGCCTCGGCGCCGACGGCTGGGACGGCCTTGCGCCGGCCTCCCGGGTGGTCGTCTCCGCGGCCACGGTGATCATCGGCGGCTCCCGGCAACTCGACCTGCTTCCGCGCGAGGTATCCGGCCGACGAGTTCCGCTGCCCAGCCCGCTCATGCCCGCGCTGACGGCACTCCTCGATCAGCAGGATGCCTCCGGGACAGTCGTACTCGCCAGCGGCGACCCGATGCTCTACGGCATCGGCTCGACCCTCGTGCGACTTCTCGGCGCCGATCACGTCACCGTCCTGCCACATCCATCGTCGGTATCGCTGGCCGCCGCCCGACTCGGCTGGTCGCTCGACGATCTGGAGGTGATCACGACCGTCGGCCGTCCCCTCGCATTGGTGCACCCGGCGCTGCAGCCCGGCCGGCGCCTACTCGTCCTGGTCTCCGAGCCCACCGCGGCCGCCGACATCCGCCAACTCGTCTGTGATCGCGGGTTCGGGGCCAGCCGGCTGACCGTTCTCGCCGATCTCGGCGGACCGGACGAATCCGTATACCCGACCGGAGACGATGACGGCCCGCACAGCCGTTTGGCGATCGTCGCGATCGAGTGTGTTTCCGATCCCGGCACGACACCGCTTCCCCGGACGCCCGGGCTTCCGGACGAGACGTACAACGACTTGGGACCGGACGGTCAGCTCACCAAACATGAGATCCGCGCCATCGTCCTGGCCGCCCTCCGACCGATCCCCGGACAGCTGCTGTGGGACGTGGGGGCCGGATCTGGAAGTGTCGGCATCGAGTGGATGCGGGTGCATCCGGCCAGCCGGGCCATCGCGATCGAGCCCAGGGCCGACCGCCGTGAACGGATCGCTGCTAATGCCTCGGCTCTGGGCGTCCCGGGGCTGACCATCGTCCCCGGGGCCGCACCCGAGGCCTTGGTCGACCTGCCCAGACCCGATGCCGTGTTCATCGGCGGTGGAGTCACCGTCGACGGCGTCATCGCGGCCTGCTGGGAGGCCCTCGCCGTCGGCGGACGGCTCGTGGCCAACGCCGTCACCATCGAGAGCGAGCACGTCCTCGTCGCGTGGCAGGCTCGGCTCGGTGGCACTCTGACCCGCGTCGCCGTCGAGCGCGCCGGCGCCCTCGGAGGTTTCACCACATGGCGACCAGCGCTGCCCGTCGTGCAGTGGTCCGTCGGCAAGGCCGCATCTCAGGAGAGCGAATGACCGTCCACTTCGTCGGCGCCGGACCGGGCGCGGCCGACCTCATCACCCTCCGCGCGCAACGACTGCTCTCCGAGTGCCAACTATGCCTGTACGCCGGCAGCCTGGTCCCCGAGGAAGTGCTGGCGCACTGTCCACCCGATGCGAGCTTGGTCGACACCGCCGAGCTGAATCTCGATCAGATCACCGAAACCATCGTCGGAGCCAATGCGGACGGGCACGACGTCGTTCGACTCTGCTCCGGCGACCCGGCGGTCTTCAGTGCTATAGCCGAACAGGCTCGCCGTCTGGACCGTCTCGGGATCGCCTACGACGTCACCCCGGGCGTGCCGGCCTTCGCCGCGGCCGCGGCGGCGCTTCGCCGCGAACTCACCGTGCCCGAAGTCGGCCAGACGGTGGTGCTCACTCGCATCGCCCAACGGGCCAGTGCGATGCCACCCGGTGAGCAGTTGGCCTCACTCGGGGCGACCGGCGCGACGCTCGTTCTGCACCTCGCGGTACAGCGCATAGACCAAATTGTCGCCGAGCTCGAACCGAACTACGGTCCGGACTGCCCGGTCGCGGTCGTCGCGTATGCCAGCCAACCGGATGAGGTGATGCTCCGGGGGACGCTCGGTGACATCGCGGCTCAGGTCCACGCCGCGGGCATCACACGCACCGCGGTCATCATCGTCGGCAGGGTGCTGGCGGCCGAGGGCTTCCGGGACAGTCACCTCTACTCGACGAACCGCGATCGCAGCTCGTCGCGCTGAGCCAGTAGTCGCACCGAGCTAGTCCTCGGACGGCGGACGGCGCAGAAGATAGGTGTCCATGATCCAGCCATGTTCGGCGCGCAGCCGGGCCCGCGTCTCGACGATCTGCTCCGCGACTTCCCCGAGGCGGCCGGCAATCAACGCTTCGTCCGCCGTACTCAGGTAGGCGCCCCAGAACACCTCCAACGACGGATTGCTCAAGCCGGCGGCGGCGAATCCCGAATCGAGCATCACGACGACGCTGTCCAGGTCGGCGGGAAGGCCGTCGGCTATGCGCCGGGCCGGCGTGATGTGAATAGGCTCGCCGATGCGGTTGAGCGGGATGCGGTGGGCCGCGGCCAGGGCCTGCACGCTCGTGACGCCCGCGATGACGGTGTAGTCGAACTCGACGGTCCGCGCGGCCCGGATGCGGTCGATGACGCGCAGCGTGGAGTCATACACCGACGGGTCGCCCCAGACCAGGAACGCGCCCACGCCGTCGTCGGCCAGTTCGGTTGCGATCGCGGCGCCGATGCGCTCGGCGCGGGCATCGTGCCAGTCCTGTACGGCTTCCTGATAGCCGTGGCTGGTCAGAGAGGGCGAACGGTCACGAGGTGATTCGCGGATCTCGACGACGCGGTAGCGGGGCTCGGTGACATGGCGGCGCAGGATCTCGTCGCGGACGGCGTTGAGGCCGGACTTGCGGTCACCCTTGTCGATCAGGAAGAAGACGTCGACGCGGTTGAGGGCCCGCACCGCCTGGACGGTGATCTGGTCAGGGTCCCCCGGACCGATGCCGATGACGAGCAGTTCACGCATGCGCTCAGTGTCGCGCACGCCTCGTTAGGCTCGGTCGGTGCGCATCCTCGTCCTGGGCGGAACGGGTGAGGCCCGCGCCCTGGCGGACGAGTTGGCTGCGGGGGGCGGGGAGGTGGTCTCGTCCCTGGCCGGGCGTGTGCAACGCCCCCGCCTCCCCGAAGGGTCGGTACGGATCGGCGGCTTCGGTGGCGCCTCCGGGCTGGAATCGTACCTGCGCGAGGAGCGGTTCGACGCTGTTGTCGATGCAACACATCCTTTCGCGTCGACGATCAGCGCCAACGCCTCGATGGCCGCTGCGCGGGCCGGACTGCCGAGGTTGGTGCTACGCCGTCCGGGCTGGGAACTCGACCCGTCGTGGCGGACGGCAGCCGACATGTACGCGACGGCGGCGACCGTTCGGGCCTGGACGGGTGAGTCGGTGTTCCTGACGACTGGCCGGCGCGACCTTGCCGTCTTCGCGTCGGACGACCGTCACCGTTTCCTGGTGCGGACGGTCGATCCGCCCGGTGGCCCGGTGCCGCCGAGGATGACGTTGCTACTCGATCGCGGTCCCTACACCGTCGATGGGGAACTCCAGCTGATGCGCGAGCACGAGATCGGGCTGCTCGTGACCAAAGACAGCGGCGGCGAGATGACCGCCGCGAAGTTGCACGCCGCACGACAACTCGGCCTCGCGGTCGTCGTCGTACTGCGGCCACCAGTACCCGCCGAAAGCGCGGTCATCTCGACGGTGTCTGGGGCGATGGAGTGGCTCGACGCTCAGCTCGGATAGCGGCGGGGCGTGATCACCCGCGGTGCGATCGAGCCCACGGCGACGACCCGGGACTGGCTCGAACCGACGATCAGCAGGCAGCGCATGTCGACCTCATCGGGATTCAACTCCCCCAACGTCGTCACGGTGATGCGCTGATCCTCCGATCCGACCGCTCGACCGATCACCACCGGGGTCGCGGGCGCGCGGTGCTTCAGTAACAGCTCCCGAGCATCCACGAGTTGCTGGCGGCGGGAATTCGACGCCGGGTTGTAGATCGCGATCGCGAAGTCGGCCGTGGCCGCCGCTTCGAGCCGGCGCGCGATGACCGCCCAGGGCTTCAGCCGATCCGACAGTGAGAGCACGACGTAATCGTGGCCCAGCGGCGCGCCGGCCTGGCTCGCGACGGCCTGGGCCGCAGTCAGCCCGGGAACGATCTCGACCGGCACACCGGCGAAGCGCTCGTTGTCGGCGGCCACCTCGAGCACGGCCGTAGCCATCGCGAACACCCCGGGGTCACCGGAGGAGACGACCGCGACGCGCCGGCCGCCGAGCGCCAGGTCCAGCGCGAACTCGGCGCGTTCGGCCTCGACCCGGTTGTCGCTGCCGTGGCTTCGTTGACGTGGGTTGATCGGGACACGGTCGACGTAGGTCGTGTAGCCAACGATGTCGTCAGCCGCAGCCAGTACGGCCATGGCTTGGGGCGTCAGCCAGTCGCGGCCTCCCGGCCCTAGTCCGACCACGTCCACCCGCCCGCGGGTGGGCCCCCGGGTGGGCTCGCTGGACACGGCTGGGGATGCCGAGGCCGGGCGCCCCAGAGCCTCGGTCCCCGGAACTATCACGATCGACATGTAGGGAACACCGGCCGGGTCGACCTCGCCGGCCGGTTGCGTCAGCTGACCGGCCCCCGAGGCGCGTTCGACGTAGTGCGCCTGGTCTAGGCGCCCCGCGTCCTTCAGCGCCTGCGCGACCCCGGCGTAGCTACGGCTGAGCTTTATGATCGCGGCGGCATCGGTCGTCTTCAGCCGCTCGGCCAGCTGCTTTCGGCCCAGGGTCCCGGGCAGCACCGTCAGCACGTCGTTGCCCTCGACCAGCGGCATCGCCAAAGCCGCGCTGGCGGCGCTGACCGAGGTCACGCCGGGCACGATCTCCGTGCTGAACTGACCGTCGATGCGCTTGTGCATGTGCATGTAGCTGCTGTAGAACAGCGGATCTCCCTCGGCCAGCAGGACGACGTCGCGTCCGGCGGCCAGGTGGGACACGAGTCGAGTCGCCGCCTGCTCGTAGAACTCCTCGATCGCTCCTTCGTAACCGCCGGGGTGGTCAGTCGTCTCCGTCGTCACCGGGTAGACGAGCTGCTCCTCGATCTGATCGCCGCGCAGGTACGGCTCGGCGATCGAACGAGCGACCGAGCGACCGTGGCGGGCGGAGTGATAGGCGATGACGTCGGCCGACCCGATTAGCCGGGCCGCCTTCACGGTGACCAGTTCCGGGTCACCCGGGCCCAGCCCGACGCCGTAGAGGATTCCGGCCATGACTACTCGTCCTCGCTGGCGATCGCGTTGACGGCCGCGACGGCCAGCGCGCTGCCGCCCCGACGCCCGTGCACCACCAGGAACGGGTAGCCGGATTCGGCCAGGGCGAGCTTCGACTCGGCCGCGCCGATGAATCCGACCGGGAGCCCCAAAACCGCCGCCGGTTTCGGGGCACCCGTATCGAGCAGGTCGAGCAGGTGGAACAACGCAGTCGGCGCATTACCGATGGCGACCACGGCCCCATCGAGCCGGTCACCCCACAGCTCCAGCGCGGCGGCCGATCGGGTGTTGCCCAGACGTCGCGCTCGTTCGGGCACATCCGGGTCGTTCAGCGTGCACACGATCTCGTTCTCGGCCGGAAGTCGTCCGCGGGTGATGCCCGCGGCCACCATCTGTGCGTCACACAGGATCGGAGCGCCGGTGCGGAGCGCCGCGCGGGCCGCCGCGACCACGCCGGGCGAGTGCTGGACGTCGCCGGCCAGCTCGACCAGCCCGCAGGCGTGGATCATGCGGACCACGATCGGCGCGGTGTCGGCGTCGAAGCGGTCGAGGTCGGCCTCGGCCCGGATGGTGGCGAAGCTGCGGCGGTAGATCTCCGCCCCGTCGCGGATGTAGTCCCGCATCAGGCTCCTTCGATCCGGTAGCCGGATTCGGTGGCGACGACATCGATCTCCGTCCGCGTGCCACGTCCGCAGCGGCGCTCACACCCGCTCCAGTGCACTATCCGGCCGGGCCACCGGTCCAGAGCCGCGCGGGCGTCAGCCTGGACGTCGGCCAGCGCTTTGCCGCAGCCCGGCCGGCCCGCGCAGGCCGAGACGTTCAGCCACGGCGAGTCCGCGGTGACGCCCAATCCGAGTTCGGCCGCATCGGCCGCTGCGCCCACGTCGGCATCGGGAAGGACAATCGTCCGCCAGGGCGTGATTCGCGCGGCCCGGTCGCCTATGACGCCAGTGAGCCAGCGCAGCTGCTCCCGGCTGAGCCGTCCGAGTGGCACAGCGACCACGAGTGCGACGCCGCCGCCGAGCTGTCGCACCAGTCCGGCCGGGGGCGGCCCGCTGGATTCGACGTCGGGCTCGATGGCCGGCGCGAGGCCCAGCTGGGCGGCGACCCGGATCCGCACCCTTTCTGTCCCCTCGACGAGGTCTGTTATCCGCCAGGCATCCGAACGCTGCGTGGCTCGCTCGTCGAGGAACGCCTCGGCGAACGCGAGCGCGGCACCCACCTCGTCGCCGGTGGCCAACCCGTTGACCATGCCCGGCCTCACGAGAACGTCCGCACCGAGGCCGGCGACGTCACCCCGGCCGTCGTCGACGGCGTACAGAAACCGCCCGGACACGGCGACGAACGCAGCGCGGTCGCAGAGCGCCTCATCCAGAGCGTGCACGAGGTGGCTCACGTCGGTGGCCCGGTCCAGCCCGGCCAGCGGGCTGGCGACGATGCTGCGGACCCGCTCGTGGGACTGCGACGGCCACAGCCCAGCTTCGTACAGACGCTCGCCCAGGTCGGTTCCCGCGTCCAGGGCCAGGCCGCGCAGCTGGACGTTGCCGCGCGAGGTCAGCTCCAGACGTCCGTCCCCGAGTTCGGTCGCGGCCGAAGCCAGCGCCGTCGCACCGCGCGCGGTGAGAAAACCGCCGGGGAGCCGTACTCGAGCCAACGCGCCGTCGGCCGCTTCCGTCAGCCGAAGCACCCCCGGGCACGCGTCGGCCCACGGTCGGGCGACGGGTTGGCCGGTACTCATGGCTGTTGAGCGTATGCGACGCTGGACGCGTGCGGCGGAACCAGGAAGCCGGTGCGAATCCGGCACGGTCCCGCCACTGTCAGCGACTTCGGCGTCGCGTACACCGCCGGGTCGTGAGTCAGGAACTGCCCGCCGCCGAAGGCCCATCACCCGAGCTGTACCGAATCACCCGGGGCGCGGACCCCGGGCAGGAGCCTCCTTGATCGTTCTGCTCTCGACCTCCGACACCGACCTACTCTCGGCCCGAGCCAGCTGGGCCGACTACCGGCTCGGCAACCCGTCTCGCGTCGCGCTCCCCGCGCTCCCCGCGCTGCTGGACGGTGCGACCGCCGTCGTGGTGCGCGTCCTCGGCGGCTACCGGGCCTGGGAGGCCGGAATCGAAGCGGTGCTGGCCTCGGGCGTCCCAGCCGTTGTCTTGGGTGGTGAAGCCACTCCGGACGCCGATCTGATGCGGCTGTCCACGGTCGCCGGCGGCATCGTCGCCGAGGCGCACGCCTACCTGGCCAACGGAGGCCCGGCAAACCTGCTGCAGTTGTCGCGGTTCCTCTCCGACGCAATCGCCCTCACCGGCGAGGGATTCGAGCCGCCGGCGCAGACTCCGACGTGGGGTCAGCTCGAGCGCACATCGTCGGCGGCCAACGAAGGACCGACCGTCGCGATCCTCTACTACCGCGCCCACCACCTGGCCGGAAATACCGGATTCGTTCACGCGCTCTCCGATGCGGTCGAAAGCGCCGGGGCGCGCGCCCTACCGGTGTTCTGCTCGAGCCTGCGCACGGCCGAGCCCGCTCTCATCGACGTCCTGGCAACGGCCGACGCCATCGTGGTGACCGTCCTGGCCGCCGGCGGCTCGCTACCGGCGGCGGTCGGGGCCGGCGGCAGCGACGAGGAATGGGACATCGGCGCCCTGGCCCAGCTCGACGTCCCAATCCTGCAGGGGCTGTGCCTGACCAGTTCTCGCGAACAGTGGGACGCCAGCGACGACGGCCTGACCCCAATGGACGCCGCAACCCAGATCGCCATCCCCGAATTCGACGGACGACTGATCACCGTCCCGTTCTCGTTCAAGGAAGTGGGGCCAGACGGGCTCACCTCCTACGTGCCAGACCCCGAACGCACCGCGCGGGTCGCCGGCATCGCCGTCAAGCACGCGCAACTGCGCCACGTACCACCCGCGCAGCGGCGGATCGTGTTGATGCTGTCGGCCTACCCGACCAAGCATGCCCGCATCGGCAACGCCGTCGGCCTGGACACCCCGGCCTCCACCGTCCGGCTGCTGGCCGCGCTGCGCGACGCCGGCTACGACGTTGGCGAGCTTCCCGGCGTCGCCGATCAGGACGGTGACGCCCTGATCCACGCGCTCATCGCCGCGGGCGGGCAGGACGAGAACTGGCTCACCGAAGGGCAGCTGGCCGGCAATCCCGTGCGCATCAGGGCGTCCGACTACCGGTCCTGGTTCGACACCCTCGACCCGAAGCTGCGGGACGCCGTGGTTGCGCACTGGGGGCCAGCCCCCGGCGAACTGTTCGTCGACCGCAGCCATGTCGCCGACGGCGAGATCGTGCTCGCCGCGCTGCGCGCCGGCAACGTTGTCGTCATGGTGCAGCCCCCCCGGGGCTTCGGCGTCAATCCCGTGTCGATCTACCACGACCCCGACCTGCCACCGAGCCACCATTATCTGGCCGCCTACCGATGGCTACGCGACCAGTTCGCCGCCCACGCGGCCGTACACGTCGGCAAGCACGGCAACCTGGAATGGCTGCCCGGCAAGACGTCTGGCCTATCGGCGGCCTGCGCGGCCGATGCCGCCATCGGCGATATCCCGCTCATCTACCCGTTCCTGGTCAACGACCCCGGCGAAGGCACCCAGGCCAAGCGACGGGTCCACGCCACCCTGATCGACCACCTCGTCCCACCGATGGCCCGAGCCGAGAGCTACGGCGACATCGCCCGGCTGGAGCAACTACTCGACGAACACGCCCAGATCGCCGCCCTCGACCCGGCCAAGCTGCCGGCGGTCCGAGCCCAGATCTGGACGTTGATCCAGGCGGCCAAGCTCGACCACGATCTCGGCCTGGCCGAGCGACCGCACGACGTCGAGTTCGACGAATTCATCCTGCACGTCGACGGCTGGCTGTGTGAGATCAAGGACGCCCAGATCCGCGACGGCCTGCACGTACTCGGCGTCGCGCCGACCGGTAAGCCCCGCGTGGACCTGGTACTGGCCATCCTGCGCGCCAGACAGATGTGGGCCGGACAGGCGCAGGCGCTCCCCGGACTCCGCGAATCCCTCGGCTACGTCGAGCGTTCCGGCGAACTGAGTGGCGACCGGTCCGGCGCCGACGCATTCGAGGCCCAGGCCCGCCGGCTCGTCGAGACCATGGAGGACGACGACTGGGAGCTGACCGCGATACCAACAGATGTTGCCGACCCGGTACGGCGCGTACTCACTTTTGCTGCCACCGAGGTGGTACCGCGACTGGCTGGGACGGCGCAGGAGATCCCCCGGGTCCTGCACGCCCTGGACGGCGGCTTCATCCCGGCCGGCCCCAGCGGCTCACCGCTGCGCGGCCTGGTCAACGTGCTGCCGACCGGTCGTAACTTCTACTCCGTCGACCCGCGGGCCGTGCCGTCGCGGCTGGCCTGGGAGACCGGGCAGGCGATGGCCGACTCGCTGCTGGAGCGCTACCTGGCCGACACCCACAGCTACCCGGAATCGGTCGGACTGTCGATCTGGGGTACCGCCGCGATGCGGACCTCCGGCGACGACATCGCCGAGGTGCTGGCCCTACTCGGCGTTCGTCCGATCTGGGACGAGGCGTCTCGTCGCGTGAGCTCGCTGGAGCCGATCTCCCTGGCCGACCTTGGCCGTCCCCGCATCGACGTGACCGTGCGTATCAGCGGGTTCTTCCGCGACGCCTTCCCGCATGTCGTGAGCATGCTCGACGATGCCGTTCGCCTCGTAGCCGGTCTCGACGAACCGGGTGAGCAGAACTACATTCGCGCGCACGCGCAGGCCGACCTCGCCGACCACGGCGACGAACGTCGCGCCACCACCCGGATCTTCGGGTCCAAGCCCGGCGCCTACGGAGCCGGGCTGCTTCCCCTCATCGACGCGCGGAACTGGCGCGACGACGCCGACCTGGCCGAGGTCTACGCCGCCTGGGGTGGATTCGCCTACGGCCGCGGCCTGGACGGCCGAGAGGCCCGGTCGGATATGGAAACGGCCTACCGACGTATCGCCGTCGCCGCTCACAACACCGACACCCTCGAACACGACATTGCCGACTCCGACGACTACTTCCAGTACCACGGCGGCATGATCGCCACCGTGCGCGCGCTCACCGGCCGCGCGCCCCGGGCCTACATCGGCGACTCGACGCGCCCCGACACCGTGCGCACCCGCTCGTTGTCAGAAGAGACGGCCCGAGTCTTCCGGGCCCGCGTCGTCAACCCGCGCTGGATCGAGGCAATGAAACGCCACGGCTACAAGGGCGCGTTCGAACTCGCCGCAACTGTCGACTACCTGTTCGGCTACGACGCCACCGCCGGCGTCGTCGAGGACTGGATGTACGAGAAGTTGACCGAGACCTACGTGCGCGACAAGCAGATGCGCGAATTCTTCAACCGGTCCAACCCGTGGGCGCTCCACGGCATCGCCGAACGACTCCTCGAAGCCGCCGACCGCAAGCTCTGGGACGCCCCGGACCCCGACACCCTGGCCGCACTCCGGCAGGTGTACCTCGAGACCGAGGGCGATCTCGAGGACCGGTAACCGAACGCGCGCCTCACGGGCGGTCGATGGCGTAGAGCCCCAACGCCGCCGGTGGCTCGGCCACGCCGTGGCCGCTAGAACGAGGGATAGCGATCATGGGACTGACTCCTTGTCGCTGTAATACCCAGGGTGGGAGACCGCTAACCGATGTCGCACCAACGTCCGCAGGCAGGCGTTGACTTCGATGCGGGCGCGCCCTTCCAGCTCGCCGGCCCGAATGGCGGCGGCAAGTCCGGCCTCATCGGCGAAGCCCAGCCCGGCCAGCGCGGCGCGAACATCCGAGTCACCTGCATCGAGGAGTTCGCGCTCGACGATGCGCAACGCGTTGGCGGCCACCCTGGCGTGGAAGTTGACCTGACCGCCGGTCGCCCCCCGGACATCGGTGTCGAGGAATTCGGCGACCGCCGCGACGAGTTCGGCGGCACTCGGCCGGCCGTACAGATCTGTCATGACCCGCTCGCCTCGAGCAGGTCGAGTAGATCCCACTCGGTCTCGCAGACCCGTCGCCCGATTGCCGCCAGCTCTACCGATCGGGCCTGCCCGGTCAGGTGGCGTTCGGCCTGGTACCGGCAGATGATCCCCCAGCGCAGTGTGGCCAGCACCAGCCACCAGTTGAACGCCACCCGATCGACGGTAGTGCCGCTGGCCTCCTGGTAGGCGCCGAGGAAGTCCTCGATGCTGCCAAGACCGCCGGCACCCAGGCTGGCCGGGGCACCGAACCGCCATGCCCGGATGCAGAACCAGGCCAGGTCTTCATACGCGGCGCCGACGTGCACCAGCTCCCAGTCCAGAACGGCGGCAAGGTCGGATCCGTCGACGATCAGGTTTCCCATCCGGAAGTCGCCGTGCACCAGGACCGCGGGCGCCGGGGGCGGCCGGCGGGCGGACAGCCAGCGAAACACCCATTCGAAGGTGGCGGTGGTGTCGCCCATGACATCGAGTCGCTCGCGCCACTCGACGAGCTGGTCCTCGCTGGTGAGGCTGGGATCCTGCACCCGGCCTATATCGGCCCGGTGGATGGCGGCGAGCGCTTGCGCGCACTGGCTCAGCAAGCCGGCGCGACCCGCCGCCCCATCAGCATTGTCGAGCTGACGATGGATGCGCCGGACGATGGTCTCGCCGCTGATCTCATTGCAGATCAAAAAGGGATTACCCAGTGCGGCAGGCGAATTGTCGGCGACCAAGATGCGGGGGACTGGTGCGCCCGCCGCCGCGGCGGCGGCCTGCGCACGGGCCTCGAGCTCCATGCTGGCGTGCACGTCGTCGGGTGGGCCGGTGCGCAGGATCAGCGACCGGCGTTGCGCCCCGATGACGGCCTCGAACGCCCATGTGGTTCTGCTTGCGCCACCGGTGAGTGCGCGCAGGTTCTCGATCGTGACGTCGGCGCCCAGGGCCTTTTCGAGCACCCGGGCCAGGCGCGGCGCTAGCTCCGCTGACAGTTCGCTGACCGTCACTTGTGACCAAAGTCGAACAGCCGTTGCGCCACCCGCCGAATCTGGATTTCCTCGGCGCCCTCGGTGATTCGGTACCGGCGGTGGTGACGGTAAATGTGTTCGAACGGCTCGTGACGGCTGTAACCGAGACCGCCGAAGATCTGCATGGCGCGGTCGGCGGCGTCGCAGACCAGCCTGTTGGCGCGGTAGTTCGCCATCGACACTTTGTCGGAAACCTCCATGTGGTGATCGCGGTCCAAGTGCCAGGCCGCGTATTGGACCAGCAGCCGCACCATTTGGGCTTCGGTCTGCAACTCGGCCAGTGGCCATTGCACGGCCTGGTTGACCGACAGTGGTTTGCCGAACACCCTACGCTTGCCGGCGTAGTCCGCAGCGCGGTCGATGCAGTATTGCGCCGCACCCAGACTGCTGGCGGCCTGCCGAATCCGGTTCTCGTGCAGGAACGTTTGCGCGACCTCCAGACCGCGGTCCACCGCGCCGAGTACCGCGTCGGCGGGCACCCGCACATCGGTCAATTCGACTTCGCCGTGGTCGGTCGGCATGTTGAACGTCCACCAGTAATACGGGACGCTGAATCCGGGGGTGTCGGTTGGGACCAGAAACGCGGTGATGCCGCGGGCTTGCCCCGGCTCGCCAGAGGTGCGGGCGAAGATCAAATCGTGAGTCGCGCGGTGAACGCCGGTATTAAACCGCTTGGAACCGTTGATCACCCAGTCGTCGCCGTCAGGTTTGGCGTGTGATTCCAGCCAGGTCGCATCGGAGCCATGCTGCGGTTCGGTAAGGCCGAAGGCCATCGACCGCTCCCCGGTGATCAGCGCCTCCGAGAAGTCCCGGCGTTGTGCGTCGGTGCCGAAGCGCTCCATCATGATCACCTGAGGGAAGTTCCCGACGATCGACGATTCGTTCTGCAAGTCGTTGTGCAGACCAAGCCCCTTGTGCGCCAGGTGCTCCCGGATCACGGCCATGTCAAGGTTGGTGCCGTCGCGACCGCCCAGCGATGCCGGCAATCCGTACCGCAGCCAGCCCGCCGTGTCGGCCCGCCTGCGCATCTCGGCGAGCAGGTCCTCCCACTCCCGCGTTGGGATGCCGTCATTGTCCCAATCGGTGCGGGCGTGCTCTCGACGCCGGTCGAAGTACTGCATGTTCTCGGCCTGCAACGGGGCGATCTCCCGCTCGATGAACGCGTCCATCTCGGCGATAAGTCCCGGAAGGTGTTCTGGCAGGTTGAAATCCACGATGAACTCCTCTATGCGCCGTACAGGGTTTTCTTCCAGATGGTGGACAGGGTGACGATGGCGTCATGGTCGCTGATGCTGACCCCGACGCTGCCGAGGCCCGAAGCGCCGACGAAAACGGTGGTGAAGCTCTCGAACAGCAGCCCGATGGCCGCTGCGGTGTGTTCCGGGTTGAGCCCGGATCCGTAACCCTGCTGCTGGGCCCGGCGCACCGAGGCGGCCACGATATCGATGCCGAACCGTCGAAATTCGTTCTGGACGGTCGCGAAACGGGGCTGGGTGGCGGCCAGCTGGGCGACGGCGATCATGATGCCGATGTTCTGTTTGAACATGTTCCAGTACCCGGTGACGACCGAGGTGAAGAATGCGTCGTCGGTTGGGGACTCCGGCAGCTGCAGGCTCAACCCGGATGGCGTCAGGACATTGTGCAGAAAAGACTCCGCCAGGGCGGCCAACAGATCTTCTTTGTCGGTGAAGTACCGATAGAACACCGCCGGCGATTTTCCGGCGGCGGACGTGATGTCGGCCAGGGTGGTTCCGTGAAAGCCCCTTTCGGCGAACAGTTTTCGCGCAGATCTCTCGATGGCATTTTGGGTCTGTCGACCTTTGGTGGTCAGCACCCGTGTCGGTTCCCCCGACGCGCTGGAGGCCGGCATCAGCCGGTGATCCGGTCGCCCGCGCGCAAGAGCGCGCTCGGCAGATCGTGGCCCACCAGCGATTTCGCCACTTCCGCCGCGGCGATGGCCGCCTGCAGGTCGACGTCGACATCGATATTGCTGTCCCGCAGCAGGTAGACCAGATCCTCGGTGGCGATGTTGCCGGTGGCGCCCGGTGCGAACGGGCAGCCGCCCAGCCCGCCAACCGAGGCGTCCAGACGGGTGACTCCGGAGCTGACCGCCGCGTACGCGCTCGCCAGCCCGGCACCGCGGGTGTTGTGGAAATGTCCACCCAGCGGGAGGTCGCCGATCACCGGACGCAGCGCTGCGATCAGCGAACTCACCCTGCCCGGCGTGGCGGTGCCGATGGTGTCGGCGATCGAGAACCGGTCAACGCCCCGATCGCGGGCGGCGGCGGCGATGTCGAGGACTCGTTGGGGCGGGGTGGGCCCCTCGAACGGGCAGTCCCACGCGGTGGCGACGACGACCTCGACGGTGACGTCACTGTCGCGCGCAATGGCGACGATGTCGTCGATCTGCTCGGTGGCCTGCGCACTGCTGCGCCCGACGTTGGCGTTGCTGAATGTGTCGCTGGTCGACACCACGTACTCGATTGATCGCAGCCCCGCCGCGATGGCCCGCTTGGCGCCGTTGGGACTGGCCACCAGAGCGGAGAACTCGATGTCGGGGTAGTCGTGCAGCTTCGCGGCAAGTTCTGCGGCGTCGGCCATCGACGGCACTTTCGACGGCGATACGAACGCCGTGACCTCCACCTCGCGCACTCCTGTGGCGGCCACGGCGGCCAGCAGTTCCAGCTTGGCCGACAACGGGATTGGCTTTTCGATCTGCAGTCCGTCGCGAAGTGACACTTCGCGAATATCAACGTGCTGCTTCATAACACCTCCGCGGCGCGCCATTCGGCGAGCTGCTCTGCGGTCTTGCCAAGCAGCCCGATATACACGTCGTCGTTGTGCTGTCCCGGAAGTGCCGGGCCGGCGTTGCGGACGCCGCCCGGGGATTCCGAGAGCACCGGCACGACGCCCGGCCCCAGGACGTTGCGCCCGACTCTTTCTTCATAGTGCTCGACCAGCATGCCGCGAGCCCGCAGCTGTGGGTCGTTGACCACCTCGGCGACCGTGTTGATCGGTCCCGCGATCACGCCCGCGGCGCTCAGCGATTCGATGATGTCGCCGGGTTGGCGCTCCACCGCCCAGGCGGCGATGATCTTGTCGAGTTCGTCTTGGTTGCGGCCGCGCGCGACGTGTGTGGCGAACCTGTCGTCGGTGGCCAGCTCCGGGCGGCCCATCGCCTCGCACAGCCGAACGAACACCGTGTTCTGGTTGGCGGCGATCACCACCCAGGAGCCGTCCGCGCTTGGGTAGATGTTGGACGGCGCGATGCCCTCTAGCCGGGTGCCCGAGGGTCCACGCACCACACCGGTCAGGTCGTAATCGGGAATGGTGGATTCCTGCACGGCCAGACATGCTTCGGTCAAGGCGACATCGACCACCTGACCCCGCCCGGTCACACTGCGGCGGTACAGGGCGGCCAACGCGCCCTGGGCGCCGAACATGCCGGCCAGGCTGTCGCCCAGCGACAGCGCCAGCCGGGGCGGCGGGCCGCCCGGGAAGCCGTTGAGATGCCGCAGCCCGCTGGCCGCTTCGGCCACCGAGGCGTAACCGGCCTTGTGTGCGTCGGGTCCAGTCTGCCCGTAGCCGGAGACCCGAACCAGGATGATCCCCGCGTTGCGTTCGCTGAGCACGTCGTAGCCCAGGTTCCATTTTTCCAGCGTGCCTGGACGGAAGTTCTCCACCACGATGTCGGATTTCTCGACGAGATCGAGGAACAGCTCCTGCCCGGATGGCTGGCGCAGGTCGAGTGTGATGGCCCTCTTGTTGCGCGCATGCACGGTCCAGAACACATGCTGCCCATCGATTTCTGCCTGGCCCCAGGTCCGCAGCGGGTCAGGAGCGCCGGGCGGTTCCACCTTGATGACGTCGGCGCCCATGTCGCCGAGCAGCCGGCCGGCGAACGGGCCCGAGATCAGCGTGCCCAGCTCGAGCACCCGGATGCCGTCGAGCGGGCCGGTGGGGTGTGACTCTGGGGTCATTCGGCGCCTGCGAAGTCATGCCGGGCCAGCCAGTCGGTGATGATTTCGACGGCGTGGCGCAGCTTGTCGCGTTGGTCGGGTCCAGCGTAATAATGTGTGGCGCCGGGAATTTCGTGCATTTCCTTGTCGGAGTGCCCGATCGCCTCGAACAGCCGGCGGGTGTGGCTCGGCGTGCAGGCGTCGTCCGCCAGGTTCCCGATCACCAGCGCCGGGACGGCGATATCGGGCCCGCAGTCCACCCCGTCACCGCGGGCGTCGTCGTAGCTCCACTGCGACAGCCAGCCGCGCAGCGTCGAGAAGCGGGCCAGCCCGACCGGGCTCATGTTCACCAGCTCAGGATCGCCCAGGTAGCAGGTTCCCGGGGTGCGTTCGTTGGGATCGACGGCCGGATCCAGCCAGCGCGGATCGGCCATGGTGCCGTGCACCACGAATCCGAACTCGTCATCAGGGCGGCCGCGCGCTTTCAATTCGGCGAGCTTCTCCCGAACCCAGGCGGTGATGCGGCGGTTGCGGTCTATCTGTGCCTGGCGATACCGGGCCAGGAATTCCTGGCTGTAGGGCGGCTGGTTGGGGTTGTCGGGGTTGTACAGATCCAGTTCCGGATCGCGCTTGGTGGGATCGGATTCGTCGAGGATGGACGCGTCCAGCCATTCGGTCAGCGTGCCGTGCCGGCTGATGTGCGCCGCCAGCAGCATGATGCCGTCAGCCGCAGGTAGGTCCAGCGCGGTCAGGTCGGGCCCGTCGCCGGACGGGCTGGACGTGATGGTCGCGTGCTGGGCCTGTTGCTGGTACAACACCGACAGTGAGCCGCCGCCGCTCCAGCCGGCCAACACCACCCGCTGATAACCCAGCCGGTTCTTCGCATCCTTGATGCACTCGCCGAGGTCCTCGACCACCTTCTCCATCAGCAGCGCCGAATCCGTGCCGCGGAACCGGCTGTTGCAGTAGATGACGTGGTGGCCGGCCCGGGCCAGCGCGTTGATCATCGGCAGATAGGCGCCGCCCCCGATCGGGTGCATGAAGACCAGCACCGTGTCCGACGGCTTGGCTTTCGGCTTGAGCAGATAGCTTTCCAGCACGGTGATCTCGGCCAGCCCGCCGTAGACGTCCCGGACGGTGGATACGTTCTGGAAGGCAACGAGATACGGGATTCGGTCGTATTCGTGTTTCCCCACGTCAGTGCTGTCCCAGGTCGTGGGCGAGAACTTCGGCTGACGGTGTCAATCGGCGGCGGGTGTCGACGGCGATGACCTGCCAGTCGACACGTGAGTGCTCGTCGAACTTGCGGCGGGCTCGTTCCCGCGCTTTCTCCGGCGCGCCGTGGTGAACCCCTTGTGGCGCATGGGAGATCAGACCGGGCGGCATCGGGATGCCGTAGAGCGAGCCACCGTGGAAGAACGCGATCTCGTCGTAGTCGACATTGCGGTGATACCAGGGGGTGCGCTCGGTGCCGGGCACGCCCTCGGCCGGTTTGGGCAGGAAATTCATCACGTAGACACCGGTGGCTTGCATGAACAGATGCACGGTCGGCGGCAGGTGGACACTGTCGGAGGTGATCACATTGTAGTCGGCGATGTTGAAGCTGAAGGCGAAGTTGTCGCCGCGCCAGCCTTCGACGTCCATCGGATTGTGTTGGTAATACAGCGTCGTCGGGCCGCCCTCGTGGATCAACCGGACCTCGTACTCGTCGCGGACCCCCAAACCGGGAGCGTCCTCCTCGGGCGCCGGCTCGGGGATGGTGACCTGCGACGGGTCGAACGGGAAGTGCCGGCCCAGCGGGCCGGGCGGCGGCACCCGGAATTCGTCACTGGCCTCGATCATCAGCAGCGTGGTCGCCCCTTCTGTTGAGGGGTCGGGTACTTGGCGCCAGGTGCACGCCTTCGGGATGTACACCCAGTCACCCTCGCGATAGCGCAGCGGCCCGAACTCCGTCTCCAGCAGTCCCGCGCCCCGGTGCACGAAGCACAGCAAATCCCCGTCCACGTGCCGGGTGTAGAACGGCATCGGCTCGTGGCGATTGCTCAGCAGAATGCGGCAGTCCTCGTTGCTGAACATCAGCAGTGGTCCGCCGTCGACGTCGGTGGCGTCGCTGGGTTTGAGCTCGCTGGACAGCACGTCGACCGGGCGGAGCGGGCCGACCGAGCGGTAGGCGGTGGGGTCATGACGGCGGTAGATGTTGGAGGTCCGGCCGGTGAATCCGCCGCGGCCCAGCTCGTCGTCCTTGAGCCCGTCAAGATCGGCGTGGAGCCGGCGTGGCGTCTTCCCTTTTCGCAGGTGGACGAAGGATTCCATGGTGCGGCTCCGGGGCTCCGAGGTTCACAAAACTGAAAGTGACATTACTTTTTCTTTTAGGCGTGCACAAGAGCGCCGCGCCGCCGGCGTCTCCTCGGGAAAGCGCGGGCTGTGGGCGCTTGCGCGTTTCCGTCAATCGCGGACGCGTAGTACGACTTTTCCTTTGGCGCTGCGATTCTCTAGGGAACCGACGGCGGCGGCGGCCGCCTCAAGCGGGTAGACGTCGGGCTCGGGGGGAGCGAGCTGGCCTGAGGTGAGCAGTCGCTCGATCGCGGCCCACTGCTCGGCCAGCGCGCCGGAGTGCGATAGCGTCCAGGCGCCCCAGCCGACACCGACTACATCAATGTTGTTGAGCAGCAGCCTGTTTACCTTCACGGTGGGGATCTCGCCACCGGTGAATCCGATGACCAGTAGGCGTCCCCCCGGGGCAAGCGAGCGCAGCGAGTCGGTGAATCGGTCGCCGCCGACCGGGTCGACGACAATGTCGACGCCCCGCCCGCCGGTCAATTCCTTGACCGCATCCTTGAATCCCTCGGACAGCACCACGTCGGTGGCCCCGGCCGCCTTGGCGATCTCACCTTTCTCTTTGGTGCTGACCACCGCGATGATGCGGGATGCGCCGAGCACCGACGCCAGCCGCAGTGTTGACGTCCCGATGCCGCCGGCCGCCCCGTGCACCAGCATCGTCTCGCCCTTCTGCAGGCGCCCACGGACGTTCAGCGCGAAGTACATTGTCAGGTCGTTGAGCAGCAGGCCGGCGCCCGCCTCGAAACTCACATTGTCGGGCAACTTGAACACCCGGTCGGGTGACAACACCGCAACCTCGGCCATGCCGCCTGTGAGCATCGTCAGCCCGACAACCCGGTCGCCGGGTCGCACATGCGAGTCGTCGGGCGCCGATCGAACCACCCCGGCGATCTCGGCGCCCAGCACAAACGGCGGATCCGGCCGGTATTGGTAAAGGCCCCGGGTAAGCAGCGCGTCCGGGAATGCCGCGCCGGCGGCGTACACGTCGACCAGCACGCCGTCGCCGGTGGGTTCGTCGACCTCGGCCAACTCGACCGCGTCTGGACCATCTAGCCGAGTGACCTGTATCGCGCGCATAGTCGAACAGCCTACTGCCAGCTCAGAATCCGCCGGCGACGCGCACCACCGCGCGCCCGGAGAACTTCCCGTCGCGCACCTGGTCAATCACACTGATGACGTCTTTGACATCGACATCGCTGGTGACCGCGGCCAGATGACGCGGCCGCAACGATTCACCCAGCAATGCCCACAGCTTCCGGCGCGGCTCGATCGGCAACAACACCGAGTCCATCCCAAGCAGGGCGACGCCGCGCAGGATGAACGGCATCACCGTGGTCTTGAGGCCGGCACCCCCGGTCAGGCCGCTGGCGGCGACTGCCCCGCCGTAGTCGACTGCGCTGAGCACATCGGCCAGCGTCGCGCCGCCCACACAGTCCACCGCCCCGGCCCAGCGCGCCTTGTTCAGTGGCCGCGGCTTCGCCTCGGGGTCGGCGGGCAGCCGCCCGATAACCTCAGCGGCACCAAGCCCTTTCAGCAGTTTCGTGGCCTTGTCCTTGCCGGTGGATGCCACCACCCGGTAGCCGGCGGCCGCCAGCAGATCCACGCTGACCGAGCCCACACCACCGGAGGCGCCCGTGACGACGACGGCTCCGGCATCCGGCGCGATGCCCCAGTCAATCAACGCTTGCACGCTCATGGCGGCGGTGAAGCCGGCGGTTCCGATCGCGGCGCCATCGTGGGGACTCAACGAGCCGAGGTGCACCACCTGATCGGCGGGCAGCCGCGCGTACTCGGCGTAGCCCCCGTGGTGGCCGGTGCCGATCAGATACCCGTGCGCCAGCACCTGGTCGCCGACGCTGAAGTCGGGTGCCTTCGACTCGACGACTTCGCCGGTCAGGTCGATGCCGGGCACGACGGGATAGTTGCGCACCACGCCGCCGTTCGGGGTCAGCGCCAGCGCGTCCTTGTAGTTGACGCTCGAATAGAGCACCCGGATCGTCACCTCGCCGGGCGGCAGGTCGGACAGGCTCAGTGTCTCGACCGACGCGGTTATCCGGTCACCATCCTGGCGGGCTACCAGCGCATGAAAAGCGTCCATTAGTCAACGCTAGCCTTGACCAATGCAGACCTTTCCGCTCGGTCGCTTTTCAGTTGGCCGCATAGGCTTTGGAGCCATCCAACTCCCCGGCCCCGGGGCGTTCGTCCCGTTCTTTGCTCTGAGATCGCCGTTTGCGCCAGCGGACCAGGTGCTGGGACAGGACGCAGTCGTGCGGGCCGCCGCGCGGCTGGGCCACACCCCGGCGCAGATCGCGTCGGCGTGGACGCTCAGCGTGGCACCCAACGTGCTGATGATCCCCGGCACCTCCTCCGTGCAGCACCTGGAGGAGAACCTGGCCGTCGCCGATATCGAGCTCGACGACGACGCCCGCGAGCAGCTGAACGCAGTTACCGCCTAACTTCTCGCCGCGAAACTGCGACTACCGACGGTGCTTCTCGGGAATACGTCGTCAGTTGCAGTCTCGCGGCCCAAAGTGGGCGAGCTACTTAAGCTCGGCGGACGACAGGCCGAGCAATCGGCGGGCGACCACCAATTGCTGGATCTGCTGAGTGCCCTCGAAGATGTCCATGATTTTCGAGTCGCGCGCCCACTTCTCCAGCAGGCTCTGCTCGGAATACCCTGAGGTTCCGACCATTTCGACGGCCTTCAAGGTGATGTCGCTACCGACCCGCCCAGCCTTGGCCTTTGCCATGGACGCTTCCTTGGAGTTGGGGATCTTGTTGTCGGCCTGCCACGCCGCGCGCAGGGTCAGCTGGTAGCTGGCCTCCCAGTCGGCCTCCATGCGCAGGAATTCGGCCGCGGCGGCGCTTTGTGCGTGTGACGGTCTGTCATAGGAAATATCCACACCGGCGTCGGTCAGGATCTTGCGCAGTTCCTCCAGCGTGGCGCGGGCAATCCCGACGGCCATCGCGGCAACGACAGGCCGGGTGTTGTCAAAGGTCTCCATCACCCCGGAGAAGCCTTTGCCTGACTCGATTTCGGGGTTACCCAGCAGGTTGTCCTTGGGAATGCGCGCGTTGTCGAACCGGATCACCGCCGTGTCGGAGCCCTTGATGCCGAGCTTGTTCTCCAGCCGCTCCACGGTGACACCGGGATGTTCGCGCGGCACGATGAACGACTTGATCGCCGGGCGGCCCTGCGACTTGTCCAGCGTGGCCCACACGACGATGTGGGTGGCCCGCGAACCCGCTGTGACGAAGATCTTTTCGCCGTTGATGACGTATTCATCGCCATCCAGTTTGGCGGTGGTGGTTACCGCTGCCGAGTCGGACCCGAACGACGGTTCCGTGATGGCCATCGCCGCCCAGACCCTGCCCAAACGGTTCAACTGCTCGTCGGTGGCCACCCCGGAGATCGCCGCGTTGCCCAGTCCTTGATAGGGCATCGACAGCAGCAGGGCCGCGTCACCCCAACTGGCCTCCAAAGCCTGCAGCACCGCAGCCATGTTGGCGCCGTTGCGATTTTCGTCGTCGCCTTCGCCGGCACGGAACGCCTCGGTTCCGGTGAGCCCCAACGCATTGGACTCGGCGGCCCCGGAGAACAGGTTAGACAACGTGTCCAGCTCCACCGGGTAGGCGTGCTCCTTGAGGTCGTACTTGCGGGCGATCGGCCGTATCATCGCCGCGGCGCCCTGGTGTGTCTTATCTATTACCGCTTGCATCTTGCGGGGCAGTTCCAGATTGATTGCCATGATTGGTCTTTCGCTAGATAACGACTTAGATGACTACGACGCCCTCGGCGACGCCGATGGCCCGCAGGTCGCGGTACCAGCGTTCGACGGGGTGTTCCTTCGTGTAGCCGTGGCCGCCGAGCAGTTGCACGCCGTCCAGGCCGATCTGCATGCCTTTGTCGGTGCCGAGCCGCTTGGCTAGTGCCGCCTCTCGGATGAAGGGGAGGCCCTGCTCGGCGCGTGCCGCACCGCGCCAGGTGATCAGCCGCAGCCCGTCCAACTCGATGGCGATATTGGCGCACATGAACGCGACGGCTTGACGGTGGGCGATCGGCTCGCCGAAAGCCTGGCGTTCTTTGACGTAGGGGATGACGTAGTCGAGCACCGCGTGCGAGGTGCCGACCGCCAGTGCCGCCCAGCCCAGCCGGGAGAGCGCGATCGCCTCCGAGTAATCGTCGTCGGTGGCTTCACCCTCGCCCAGCCGCGCGTTCAGCGGAACCGACACCCCGGAGAGCTCGACCTGACCCAGGGCCGCCGCGCGAATCCCCATGCTCGGATCTGCCTTGACGGTCAGGCCTTTGGCGGACGACTCGACGATAAACAGCGCCGGTTTGCCGTTTAGCTGCGCGCCGAGGATGAACAGTTCGGCGTCGGCGGCGGCCGGCACCAACGACTTGACGCCGTCGAGCCGGTAGCCACTCGGTGTGCGAACCGCGGTGGTCTTGAGTCGGGTGGGGTCAAAGAGCGGCTGCGGCTCGGCGATGGCCACGCAGGCCTGTGGGGCGTTTTCGCCGGCGAACTCGCCAAGGTAGGTGGCTTGCTGATCGGCGCTGCCCCAGTGGGTCAGCGCGGAGGCCACGCCCCCCGGCGCCAGAATCGGCAGCGCCAGCCCCATGTCGCCATAAGCCAGCGCCTCGGCCACCAGCACGTTGGTCACGCTGGAGCGCTGCGCGGCGATGCCGTCGAAATCCTCGGGAATGTTGATCGCGGTGATGCCCAATTCGGCGGCCTTGGCGATCAGATCGGGCGGATAGGTCGCCGCTGCGTCGGCGTCGTGCGCGGCGGGCCTCAGTATCTTCTCGGCGAATTCATCGAGGGTTTCGACGATCATCTTCTGCTCGTCGTCTGGTGTGAGGTCGTAGAAGTCCTTGCCGCTGGACTTGAGCCGGGTCGGTCCGCTGCGCAGATTCTGGACGCGTTTGAACTGACGGCTGGTCGCACCCGCGGTGGAGAACATCGTCTTCACGCCGTACCGCAGGCCCCGGTTGATCGGGTCGCGCAAGTTGTATTTGTCCAGGAACTCCTGGCCGACGACCGGAGTCAGCAGTGCCAGGGCGACGTCGATCCCGGTCCGCTTGTGTGGTTGCATCCCGACACCGGTGTTGCGGCCACGCCGTTTGGTGCGCGAGGTCCGGGACGTCTTGGTGTTGGAAGGAGCGTCGCTCATGTCTGCAGCCTCTGTTGTTGGGGCGGTGCCGATTAATCTATCTTACTCCGGAGTAAGATAGAAAGTGGCTTGTTAACTAATTCACAACGAATCAGGTGCCGATTCGCTGTAGCACCTGGTCATGCAGCAGGCCATTGGTCGCCACGGCATTGCCCTGGTGCGGGCCGGCGGCGCCGTTGAGGCCGCTGAATTTTCCGCCCGCCTCGCGGACCAGAACGTCCAGCGCCGCGAGGTCCCACACTGACACCTCCGGTTCGGCGGCAATGTCGACGGCGCCCTCGGCAACAAGGCAATAGGACAGAAAATCTCCATAGGCGCGCACCCGCCACACCCCGTCGGTCAGCTCGATGAAGCGCTCGCGTAAACCGCGCTGCGCCCACCCCGACAAGCTGGAAAACGACAGGCTCGCCGAACCCAGCTCAGCCACCGAGGAAACCGACAGTCGGCGGGTCCGGGTGCCGTCGACCGTTGCGAACGCTCCCTGGCCGCGCGCCGCCCACCACCGACGCTGCAGAGCCGGCGCGCTCACCACCCCGACCGATGGCACGCCGTCTTCCAGCAACGCGATCAGACTCGCCCATACCGGCACCCCCCGCACGAAGTTCTTGGTCCCGTCGATCGGGTCGATGATCCACTGCCGCCCGGTGAATGTGGTCGTGCCGCCGAATTCCTCGCCGACCACGCTGTCGCCCGGCCGGTCGCGCCCGAGCACCTCGCGGGCATCGGTCTCGACCGCCCGGTCGGCATCGGTCACCGGGGTCAGGTCCGGTTTGGTGTCGACGCGCAGGTCGAGCGCGCCGAACCGGGCGCGAGTCAGCGCGTCCGCGCGGTCGGCCAGCGTAAGGGCCAGTCCCAGATCGTCCTGACTCATGCCAGCAGTCCTACCATGGCCGAGTGTGGGAATTCGGCATGTTGCTGCTGCTGGTGGCCGTCGTGGCCGGGTTCGTTGCCCAGCGGTTCCTTCCTCGTGGCCCGCGCGGCGGCGGCTTGCTGAGCGGCACGCTGCTGGTCACCGGCGTGAGCCCGCGACCGGACGCTGCCGGTGAGCAGTACGTCACGATCGCGGGCGTCATCAACGGACCCACCGTCAACGAGCACGCCGTCTATCAGCGCATGGCAGTCAACGTCGACGCATGGCCCGTGCTGGGCCAGCTGTTTCCGGTGGTGTATTCCCCGAAGAATCCGGACAACTGGAGGTTCGCACCGCCCGAGCCGCCCGCCGGCTAAGCGAATCACCCTCCGGCCAGCGGGCGCGTCATCACGGTGAGCCGGGTCCCGTACCGGGGCAGGACGCCCGACGCCCGCTGCATCGCTCCCATCGGCATCCCGGGCACTCCCGGCGCCCCGGCATTCGGCTCGAGCACGTCCGTCCCGGGAAGCGTGGTCAGGCCCGCGGGCTCCAGCGCCGAGACCAGGCTGGTCGACGGAGCGGACCAGCTCGCCGGCACCGACATCGGCCCGATCGAACCGGCCCCGGTAAACACCGCAGAGGCATTGAACGGGGCCGCCAACGCGCCACCAATCACGCTTGTTGCGGCCCCAGCCTCTCCTGCTGCCGCCGCAGCTCCAGCTGCGCCCGCAGCACCCGTCTCCGCCTGCCCCGCTTCCGCAACGCCGGCGCCCAGAAAAGCGGAAGCGTCAATGCTGGTCGGCAACAGGAAGAGCCCAGTCCCAGCTAGGGTGTTCCAGATATTGGCGTTGGGCCCCCACTCGTCGTACAAAGTGTTCTGGGTCCCGAACGCCCCCCATAAGGCTTGAATGTCCTCCCATAAGTTTTGGAGCCATTGAGGGATAGACCCGGTTGTGAATCCCTGCAGTGTGTTCTGCACCGTGCCGGCGGCTTGGGCGGCCGGATTGGTGGTCTGCTGCGGCTGGGTGAATGTCGTCAACGTCGCCGCAGCCGCCGAGTTGGCGGTGTAGCCGGACATCGCGGATGCGTCCTGAGCCCACATCTCCGCGTATTGGGCCTCGACAGCCGCGATCGCAGAGGTGTTCTGGCCAAAGAAGTTCGTCGCGATCAACACCGTCAGCTGGGAGCGGTTGGCGGCGATCAGCGCTGGGGCCACGGTCATCGCAAACGCATGTTCATAGGCGGCCGCCGCCGCCCTGGCCTGCATGGCCGTCTCCTTTGTCTGCTGGGCGGTGGTTGTCAGCCAATCGATGTATGGGGTGGCCGCGGCATTCATCGCCGTGGCCGCGGGGCCGCGCCAGTGCAAGCTGGTCAGGCTCGACAGGACCGAATCGTAGGTCTCCGCGGTGGTACTCAACTCGGCGGCGAGCGAATCCCAGCTTCCCGCGGCCGTGCGAAGCGAGCTTGACCCCGGGCCGCTATACATGCGAGCGGAGTTGACTTCGGGCGGCAAGAATGCGAAATCCATTGTGCAGCATCTCCTTGGTTGGGTTTATGAATGGGCCGCGCAGTGAACGGATCGACATCTTCGTCGGCGCCGCCACTGCGCGGCGTGCATAAAGAGGGAAGTCCCGTTGAGAATTGCGGATTGGAGATTCAAAACCGAAGTAGGCCAAGTCTGTTTGGTAGCCCGCCGAGGCGGCGCTAGCTAGGCGACGGGTGGGGCATTGGCGATGGGCATCTGCGGTGACTTTCGGTGACGGCGTGCCATAAAGTTCGCAAGGCGCGATCCACAGCGCGTGGGTTTTGCGTGAATTTCCGGGAGTTACTGAGTGAAATCTTGCCTGCTGTTAATCGCTCGGCGATACCACGGAAATATCCGGTTCATGTGGAGCATCCCAATATTCGCCAGGTAAATTGCGCCGATGCAATTTCTACGAATGACTTTTGAAAAATATAAGTAGGTATCGGCAGAAATGCCTTGCGTCGGGAATGTTAGCTGGCATCCTGTAGACATGGCGGGCAAGGACATCCAGCGGATCCGGGCGCAGAGCGCCCTCGAGGTGGTCAGGCAGCACCCGGTGCTGGCCCTGTTCGCGGCGTCGCCGGCATTTGCGCTGGTGGGTGTCGTCTGGTGGCTCGCCGGAGCGGGCTGGGCCATCGCCGCGGCCGTGGCGCTGACGTTGGCGGCCGGGGCCCTTATCGTCTTCCGGCGCTAGGGCCCGCTCAGCGGTGGCCGATGCGCAGTAGCTCGGCCAGGTTCGGCAGTTTTACGCGCGGGCGCCCGTGCGGCTCGCCGGCCGCCCGCTCGTGGCGGTCGATGACGTCCCAGTGGTCGGAAGTGACCAGTCTCGGTTGGCACGAGGCCAGCCAGTCGGCCAGCCGGTCCGCATGGTCTCCGGGGAAGTCCTTGACGTCCTGCGCACCGGCCAGGTCGCTCAGCAGGGTGTCGACCGTGTCCTGGGAGTCCTTCTTATTGGTGCCGATCACTCCGGTCGGACCACGCTTGATCCACCCGACGACGTAATCGTTGCGGCTGCCCTCCACCCGGCCGGCTGCGTTGGGGATGGTCGCGCTCTTGTCGTCGAACGGCAGCCCCGGGATGGGGACGCCTCGGTAGCCCACCGACCGCACGATCAGCTGCACCGGCAACTCCTCGCGCTCTCCGGTGTCCTCGGCAGCGACCCGGCCGCTGTCGTCGGCGACCAGTTTGTTGGCGCCCAACACGATGCTCTCCACCTTGCCGTCGCCTTTGATCTCGATCGGCGACGTCAGGAACCGGAACACCATGCGACGGTGACCAGGACGGGGCTCGCGGCCCGCGTAGTCGCGCAACGCCTTGATGTTCTGCTTGATCGTCTTGCCCGCGGCGGCCGCATCCTCCTCGTTGATGCCCTCCAGCTGGTCGGGATCGACGATCACGTCGACGCTCTCGAGGTCGGCCAGCTCGCGCAGCTCGAGTGTGGTGAAGGCGGCCTCCAGCGGTCCGCGCCGGCCGACGACCACGACCTCCTCCACGCCGCGCGGCCGCAGCGAATCCAACGCGTGATTGGCGATATCGGTGACGGCCAGCGCTTCGGGGTCGGTGATCAGAATGCGCGCGACGTCCAGTGCGACATTGCCGTTGCCGATAACAACGGCCCGCGCGCCCGAAAGGTCGGGCGCCATCTCGTGGAAGTTCGGATGCGCGTTGTACCAGCCCACGAAGTCGACTGCGGCGACGCTGCCCGGCAGGTCCTCACCGGGAATGTTCAGGGCACGGTCGGATTGTGCGCCGACGGCGTAAATCACGGCGTCGTAGCGCTCGGCGAGGTCCGCCGCCTCCACGTGTTCGCCAACGAAGATATTGCCGAAGAAACGAAAGCGCGGGTCCGTGGCGGTCTTCTCGAATTGCTTGCTGATCGACTTGATCTTGGGGTGGTCCGGCGCGACACCGGAGCGCACCAACCCCCAGGGTGTCGGCAGCATCTCCAGCATGTCGACGACGACGTCGAACCCGTCGGACGTGGTGGAGCTATCAGCCGCCTTCAGCAACGACGCCGCGGCGAAAAAGCCTGACGGTCCGGAGCCGACGATGGCCACATGGTAAGGGCGCATAGAAGCCGTCTGTTCCTTCCAGCTGCGCGCAAGAGGCTCCAAACGGTGCCAGTGCGCAGATAATTCGGAGTGCATGGAGAGTATTAGGTACGCACTTGATGCTAAACGCTCCCGGACCGTGACCCTGGGCAAGACCTGGACATTCGGGGCGAGTCTGGGCGCCGGTAACGTGGGCGCCTGTGGAACCTGACCGTCTAGCAGACATTGCCGCACTCGACTCCAGCCTGACCACGGTGGAGCGGGTGCTCGATGTCGACGGTCTGCGCAGCCGCATCGAGAAGCTCGAACATGAGGCGTCCGATCCCAAACTGTGGGACGACCAGGCCAATGCGCAGCGGGTGACCAGCCAGCTCTCCCACACCCAGGGCGAGCTGCGCCGCATCGAGGAGTTACGCCAGCGCGTCGACGACCTACCGGTGCTCTACGAGATGGCAGCCGAAGAGGAGGGTGCGGCTGCCGCCGACGCGCTCGCCGAGGCCGACGCCGAACTCAAGTCGCTGCGCACCGACATCGAAGCCGCCGAGGTGCGCACGCTGCTCTCGGGTGAGTACGACGAGCGTGAGGCGCTGCTCACCATCCGTTCCGGTGCCGGCGGGGTGGATGCCGCCGACTGGGCCGAGATGCTGATGCGGATGTACGTCCGGTGGGCCGAACAACACAAATACAGCGTCGAGGTGTTCGACACCTCCTACGCGGAAGAGGCCGGCATCAAAAGCGCCACCTTCGCCGTGCACGCGCCGTTCGCCTACGGCACATTGTCCGTCGAACAGGGCACCCACCGGCTCGTCCGGATCAGCCCGTTCGACAACCAGAGCCGGCGTCAGACGTCGTTCGCCGAGGTCGAGGTGTTGCCGGTGGTGGAGACCACCGATCACATCGACATTCCCGAAGGCGATGTGCGCGTCGACGTCTACCGATCCAGCGGGCCCGGTGGCCAATCGGTGAACACCACCGACTCGGCGGTTCGGCTTACCCACATCCCAACGGGTATCGTCGTGACTTGCCAGAACGAGAAATCGCAACTGCAGAACAAAGTTTCGGCAATGCGAGTGCTCCAAGCAAAGCTAATGGACCGCAAGCGTCTGGAAGAACGCGCTGAGCTGGACGCGTTAAAGGGGGAGGGCGGCAGCTCCTGGGGCAACCAGATGCGCTCCTACGTGCTGCACCCGTATCAGATGGTCAAGGATCTGCGGACCGAGTACGAGGTGGGCAATCCGGCGGCCGTTCTGGACGGAGACATCGACGGATTCCTGGAAGCCGGGATCCGGTGGCGCAATAGAAGAGATGACGACTAACAAGATTCTTCTCGCCACCACCATGACGCAACGCTGGCACGACTTCTGGCGTGGCGAAATCGGTGAATGGGTCATCACCCGCGGTCTGCACATCGGCATGCTGCTGATCGGGGCGGTGCTGGCGGTCCGCCTCGTCACTTGGGTGGCCGAGCGGGTGACCCGGCGACTCGACGTCGGTTTCGCCGAGAGCGACGCGCTGGTCCGCTCGGAGGCAACCAAGCACCGCCAGGCCGTGGCGTCGGTGATCCAGTGGGTGTCGATCGTCCTCATCGCGATCTGGGTCGTCGTCCAGATCGCGAGCGTTCTGCGGTTTTCCATGGGGGGGCTGGTCGCGCCCGCCGCGGTGCTGGGGGCGGCGCTGGGCTTCGGCGCCCAGCAGCTGGTCAAGGACCTGCTTTCGGGGTTCTTCATCATCGTGGAGAAGCAGTACGGCTTCGGCGATCTGGTCGAGTTGACCATGGCTGGGGTCCCCGAGGCGCGGGGCACCGTCGAGGACGTGACGCTGCGGGTGACCAGGCTGCGTTCCTCGGATGGCGAGGTTTTCACCGTTCCCAACGGCCAGATCGTCAAGACGGTCAATCTGTCGAAGGACTGGGCTCGCGCGGTGGTCGACGTCCCGGTGTCGACCACCGCCGACCTGAACCGCGTCAACGAGGTCTTGCACCAGGAGTGTGAACACGCGATGGATAACCCGTTGCTGGGTGAGTTGCTGCTGGATGCGCCCACTGTCATGGGTGTGGAGAGCATCGAACTCGAGACCGTCACCCTGCGCGTGGTGGCGCGCACGCTGCCCGGCAAACAGTTCGAGGCGGGCAGGCAGCTGCGGGTGCTGGTCATCCGGGCGCTCGCTCGCGCGGGCATCGTGACCGCGGCCGACGCCACGGTGGGGCTGGTCGAAGATCCGGCCGTTCCCGCCGCCAAGGCCGCGCTGGAACAGGCCGACGCGCAGACGCAGGAAGAAACCCACGAAAAGACCGCGGATTCGGTGGAGCCGTCGTGAAGTTCACGCTGAACATCCTCGAGAAGCACCGAGACGACGAGGAACGACGCTGGCCGAACTACATGTTGGGCGGCCGGTTCCGCACCTCAACCCTGGCGTTGATCGTGGCGTTCCTGCTGGTGTGGTGGCTTTACGACACTTATCGTCCGCATGAGCCGACGAATTCTGGGCCGCCTCCCGCGCAGGTGGTGCCGCCGGGTTTCGTGCCCGACCCCAACTACACCTGGGTGCCGCGCACTCGGGTGGAGGAGCCTCCCAGTACCACTTTCACGCCGACGCCGACGACCACCACGGCGCCGCCAAGCACCACACCGCCGATAACCACAACCAGCCCGCCCCCGTTCGTGCTGCCGACGCTGCCGTGCATCCCGCCGTTCTGCACTCCCAGCTCGACTCCGGCCACACCGAACCCACCGGAACCACTGCCGGGGCCTGCTCCGTTACCCGTACCGGTGCCACCCGCCCGCTGATCTCCGCGGCGCAGGAAAATTCACGGCTACACTGGCGTGCCGTGATGATCACCCTGGACCATGTCAGCAAGCAGTACAAGTCGTCGGCTCGTCCGGCGCTGGACGACGTCAACGTCAAGATCGACAAGGGTGAGTTCGTGTTCCTTATCGGCCCGTCCGGTTCGGGCAAATCGACGTTCATGCGACTGCTGCTCGGCGCGGAGAATCCGACCACCGGTGACGTCCGGGTGTCCAAGTTTCACGTCAACAAACTGCCTGGTCGTCACGTGCCGAAGCTGCGTCAGGTGATCGGCTGCGTATTCCAGGACTTTCGGCTGCTCCAGCAAAAGACGGTGTACGAAAACGTGGCCTTCGCGCTGGAAGTCATCGGCAAACGCGGCGACGTGATCAACCGGGTGGTACCC